>Ga0247713_1000266_pt1 | contig 35429 bp, 33 predicted proteins | sample 21E_NmetaG_FD_189936 | JGI IMG/M metagenome (GOLD analysis project Ga0247713, IMG submission 189936) | Soil microbial communities from hillslope of Landscape Evolution Observatory, University of Arizona, Oracle, AZ, United States - 2-1-E_N | ecosystem: Engineered > Artificial ecosystem >...
CCGCTGATGACGCGTGGCCGTTGCGGGACTACCCGGCACACGGCCCCGACCGCGACGAGCCCTTCATCGGGGCGTTCCAGGCACTGATCGAACGTTGCCTGGCGATCGCCCAGACCGAGGGCATGCGCGTGATGCTCGGCGGCGACCGCGGCGACCTCGTCGTGGGAACGACGGGGCTCGACTACCTGTGGCTGCTGCGCCGCCGCCGGCTACAGCGGCTGGTCCAGGAGATCCGTGAGCACTCGGCCGGGACCGGCGAGTCCGTGCCGACCATCCTGGGCCGGTACCTCTTGGCCCGCGCCGTCCAGACGGCCCGGTCGAGGTCGGTACCGCAATGGGGCCGATGGCTGACCGAACGCCGCCACCGAGACGTGAGCGAAGACCCGCCCTGGCCGTCGTGGATCTCAGGGGACGTCGCGACGGAAGCAGGACTTTGGCAGCGGCTCGAGGAGGCCGCGCCACGCCCGCCCGTCACTGGATCACGAGGGTTGCGCTATGGGCTGGTGTTCACCGGGATGCACATGCGCGGCGCGGTGTGGTCGAACCGCACGTACGCGCGGTTCGGGCTCGTCTTCGCCGACCCGTTCAGCGACCGCCGGCTGACCGAGCTGGTGATGGCCATGCCGCAGGCCGTGATCACCCGCCCCGGCGACGGCGAAAAGCGACTCGCCCGGAGCGCGTTGACCAGCCTGGTTCCCGAGCGGGGGCGCCAGGCACTGGGCAAGCGGCTGCCGCGACCGCTGTACGACAAGGGGCTGCTGCAGTCGGAAACGGTTACGGTGCAGCAGTTGCTGACCAACATGCGATCCGAGACCGCCGGTCTGGTCAGTGGAGGCCAACTCCGTCGCCACTACACCGCAGCGCTGGGGGGAGCGCCGTTGCGCCCGGAGTTCTGGCGGGCGTTGACTACGGAAATGTGGTTGCGCGACCACTTCGCGTAGTCGCGGTAACGGCGGTTGACTGTGAGTAGCGGGACCGGTAGGGTAGGTTGCCCAGCGGGGCCCACCGACGCGCCGACGGCACAAGGGGAAGATCATGGAGAAGAAGGCTTACACCGAGCCGGACATCACCGACCTTGGAACGGTCACCGACCTGACCGAGACCGGCAACACCCACCCGGGTGACGACATCAAGGGCGGCAGCCGCCCGAGCAACGCCAACCCGAACTAGATCCGCACCACAGAAGGCGGGTGGACCGACGGTCCACCCGTTTTTTCTTGCGTATCTTGAGGCCATGACCATGCCGTTGCGGGCGGTCTTCATGCCCGTACCCGCGGACACCGACGTATTGGCCACGGCCGAGGCGTTCACGGCGAGTCCGCCATGGGCGGGTATGCACGACGCCGTCGCCGTCGTCCGAACCGAACCGCAACAGGCATGGGGGGTCCTCGGCTGGCTCGACGACGCCGACGCCGAGCGTGTGCGGATCGCCTCGTGGCAGATCCCCGAGACGCTGGGTCGCCTGCGCTACATCGACTACGGGCACGCCGAAGCTGACGCCGGGTTGCTGGCAAGCCGGCTGCGTGAGCGGCTGGGGGATGACGTCACTCGGTACCCGTACCACCCACTGCCGCGTGGCGGGCACTTCGTGTACGGGATGCTGTCGTATGCCCTGGACCTGCCGAAGCACGCCACCACCCGTGACGACCCGACACGTCCGCTGGTGCTGGTCGACGACTGTGCGATCTCCGGTGACCGCGTCCGCCGGGCGTTGTCGGACCACCCGGGCCGCGAGTTGATCATCGCGACGCTGTACTCCCATCCGGACCTGCGAGCCGCAGTCTGTGCGCTGGAGCCGTACGTCGTCGACTTCATCAGCGCCCGCGACCTGGACGACCACGCGCCGCGCCAGCACGGAGACGACTACGACGCCTGGGTCGGGCGGTGGCGGGACCGGCTCGACGACTACTGGATCGGCAACCCCGACCACGTGGCCTTCGCCTGGTCGGAACCGGACATGACGATCTGGAACGACGTCACGGGACAGGCGGAGGTCGGCTGGCGCGTGGTGTCGCCGGCGCGTTGTCTGAAGAACCGTGCGGCCGGCACGCCGCGGTTGCAGCTGCAGGTGGTGCCACGTCCGGGTGAGTTCGTCATCCCGCCCGATGTGCTGTTCGCCGCGATCGGTGATGCAACGGTCGTCGCCTCGGCTTCCCACCGCAGCGTGGCTGCGTTGCGCCACTCGGCAGTCGACGTTTGGGAGGGGCTGCTGGCCGGCGAAGAGGAGAAGTCCATCGTGCGGGGGCTGACGGGTCGGTACGCGGTCTCCCAGGTCCAGGCCGCCGCCGACGTGCGCGCGGTCATCAACCGTTTGCTCTCCGGCGGCATGCTGCGCAGGGCGTGACGCGGGACCTCAGCCCAGGCTCAGGGCGTACTCCATCGTCTCCTCGAGGGTCATCGTCCGGCCCTGCGCGTACGCGGCGTCGTACTCCTCGGCGGACAGGTGCTGGCGGACATGGCCGACGAACCGCTCGTGCATCTCGGCATCCCGTGTGCTGCGGGCCGCGCCGATCGCATCGCGCAGCGTCTCCGACGCCCCGAAGATGCGCGCCGCCTGCAGCGCTTCGCCCCGCCCCCCGAGGTTGGCGGCAAGGAAGTCCAGGCAATCCACGAGGTCCCAGGTGATCCCCATCGCGTAGAAGCGTGACAGTGCGGCCTGCGCGTGCCTGGCGCCGCCGACGTAGTCCTGCCGCTCGTAGCCCATCTCGGCGAGGTTCATGTCGATGCGGGCGATGCCCTCCTCGTCACCCACCTCGGTGAAGATCGCCAGGGCCTGACGGTAGTAGTCATCGGCTTGCTCCAGGTCGCCACGGTCGCTGGCCGCGACCCCCAGGTTGTTCAGCGTCTCGCCACGGGCGCGCCGGTCGCCGTCGAGCGGGCGGACGTGCAGGCTCTCCAGCCACAGCGCCTCGCCGTCGCGGCGGTCCTCCAGCTCGTAGCGGATGTTGCCGAGCAGTCGCAGCGTCGTGGCGGTGTTGTTCGGGTCGCCGAGCTCCCGGCGGATCTCCAGCGCCTCGCGGTACAGGCGGTCGGCGCCCTCGTAGTCCCCCCGGGCTCGCGACATCCAGCCGGCGCCCTCCAGCAGCCTTGCGCGCAGCTCGGTGCGCTGGCCCAGCGACAGGCTCAGGGCGCGGTCCAGCCAGCGACGGCCCTCGGTGAAGTGCGCGTGGCCACGCCAGAAGGCGTGCAGTGCTGCGCACATGCGCAACAGGGTGTCGACCTCGAGTTCGCCGTCGGCCCACTGCAGGGCGGCGCGCAGGTTGTCGTGCTCGTGCTCGAGGCGGTCCAGCCACTCCGCCTGCCCCGGACCGCGCATCTGCGTGCGTCCCGTCTCGGCCAGCGCGAGGTAGTACGCACCGTGGCGGCGCTGCGTTGCGCCGGCGTCGCCGCCGTCCGCCAGCTTCTCGGCGGCGTACTCCCGGACGGTGTCGAGCATCCCGAACCGAGGCTCCGAGCTGTCGGCGGGAAGCTGGCGGATCAGGCTCTTGCCGAGCAGCGAGTCCAGCCCCTCGAGTGCGTCCATCCCCGTGTCGGCCATGAGGTTGCTGATCGCGTCGGCCGCCTCCAGCGTCCACCCGCGGCGGAACACGCTCAGCCGGCGGAACAGCACCTGCTCGTCGGGATCGAGCAGGTCGAAGTCCCAGTCGATGGCGGCGCGCAGCGTGCGCTGCCGCTCCGGCATGTCGGCCGCCCCACCGGTCAGGACCTGCAGCCGGTTGGTCAGGCGGGGTAGTAGCGCGGTGGGCGGCAGGAGCCGGGTCCGCGCGGCCGCCAGCTCGATGGCCAGGGGGACACCCTCCAACCGCCGGCAGATCTCGACGACGGCCGCCACGTTGTCGGGGGTGGCCTGGAAGTTGGGGTTCGCTGCGTGCGCGCGGTCCAGGAACAGCCGGACCGCCGCCACCGTCTCGGGTGCCTCGGTGGGGTCGACAGGCAGCGGCGTGACGGGGTACTCCCGCTCGCCGCGCACGCGCAGCAGCGCGCGGCTGGTGATCAGCACCTGCAGACCCGGTACGGCGGCGAGCAGGTCGGCGACCAGCGGCCCCGCCGAGGCGACGCGCTCGAAGCTGTCGAGCAGCAGCAGGACCTGCTGGTCGCGCAGGTAGCCCTTGAGACTTTCGAACGGCGACGTGCCGGCGCTCTCTCGGATGCCCAGGGCGAACGCGATCGTCGGGGCCACCAGCGCCGGGTCCTGTAGGGCGGCCAGCCCGACCGGCCACACGCCGTTCTCGTAGTGGTCGGCCAGCTCGGCCGCGACGCTCAATGCCAGCCGGGTCTTGCCGATGCCGCCCGGACCCGTCAGCGTGACCAGCCGGGCGTGTTCGTCGCGGAGCAGGCTGGTCAGCGCCGCCACGTCGTCGTCGCGTCCGACCAGCGGGGTGGGCGGCACCGGCAGCCGCGGCCGCGCGACTCGGGGGGGCTCGGCAGCCGGGGCGGCGGCGACGGGCGCGGTCTCGAACCGCTCGGTCAGCAGGATCGCCAGGTCGTCGGCCAGCAGGCCTGCAAGCTGCTCTGGGGTGGAGAACACCTTGTAGGACGCGCGGCCGTCCTCCTCGATCCGCGACAGGAACGCCGCCAGACGCGGGTCCCGTTCCGGTGCCGGCTCCTTGACGTAGATCAACCGGGGCCGGTCGGCGGCCAGGTGGTACTGGTCCTCGAGCTCGGAGACCTCCAGGCTGGGCGGCGTCCACCCGTAGCGCTGCCAGTAGACGCCCACGAAGACGTCGCTGTGCTCGACATACGCCTGGTACAGCGTCCGTGGCGAGCTGTCGCGCGAGCCGAGCTCGAACAGCACGGGTGACAGGAGCAGACCGGCGATCGACTCCGCGGCGGCGCCCCGTTCCGCAGCGAGCTCGCCGACGGTGGTGCTGACGAAGACCCGCAGACGTCTGGCGGCAGCGGACGCCGGTCCGCCCGGCACCGCCTCAGCGACGCTCACCGGTCAGCTCACGCTGGCAACCGGCGCCGTGGCGGACAAGGCCAGGTCGACCAGCTGCGGGTGGGGCACAGTCCGCCCGCCCTCGCGGGCACGGGCGTACGCCTCGTCACCGAGACGCCGGCGGACAGCATCCGCGATCGCGTCGCGCGCCGCCCGCAGCAACGGCCACACGTGCGCGCCGATCGACTCGCGCAGCGCGTCGCTGCCGCCCAGCAGCACCGCCGCCCGCTCGGGGGCGCGCTCGTGCAGCGCGATGGCCGCGGCCGTGTCGAGGCAGTAGGCGAGGACCTCGCGGAACCGCAGCTCCATCGACATCGTGATGGAGCGCTCGAGCAGGTCACGGGCCTTCGCGGTGTCGTCTCCGCGCAGCAGCGCCAGGTAGGCCAGGTGCATCAGCGCGTGGCTGGCCAGCGGCTTGGCGCCGATGCGTTCGGAGATGTCCAGCGCCTCGGCTGCGGTCACCATCGCTGCGTCGAGGTCGTCACGCCCCACGAGCGCAGTGAGCAGGTTGAGCGCGAAGGCGATGCTCCACCACTCATCGATCTCCCGCAGGATCTCCAGCGCGTCGTGCAAGCAGCGCGCCGCCCGGTCGTCCTGGCCGAAGTGCGGGTAGGTGGCGCCGAGCATCGTCAACGCGCTGCCCTGCTCCCGGCGGTCGCCGGTGGCCCGGAATCCCTCCAGCGCCTGGGTCAGGAACGTGCGGGCGTGCTCGTAGTCGCCCTGCTCGTACGCGGTGGCCCCGACGAGGAAGTCCAGCCGCGCGCGCTGGCGTGCGTCCAGGGCATCGCGGTGCGCGACCGCCGCCTCAAGCCAGCGGCGCGACTCCACCAGGTGGTCGGCGGTCCACAGATGGATCGACAGCGCCCACACCAGATCGACGGCGCGCGGGACGTCGTGGGCCAGCAGCCAATCGACCGCGGCCCGGAAGTTGTCCATGTCTTGTTCCAGGACGGCGTCGAAGTGCCGGGCGCGGGGCCCGCGCAGGTGCGGCTCGGCGTCCTCGGCGATCTTCAGGGCGTACGCCGCGTGGCGCATCGCCATCTGGTCGGTCGCCTCGTGGTCGGCGAGCCGCTCACGGGCGTAGTCCGACAGCACGGCGAGCATCCGGAACCGCGGGCTCTCCGAGGCCGTGTCGGCCACGCTGATGAGGCTGCGCTCGAGAAGGATCGACATGGTTCCCAGCACGTCGTCGACACCGTCGCCGGTGCAGATCTCCTCGGCGGCTTCCAGCGTCCAGCCACCCCGGAACACGCTCAGACGCGCGAACAGCAGTCGCTCCTCGGGTTCGAGCAGGTCGTAGCTCCAGTCGATGGTGCTGCGCAGCGTCTGCTGGCGCTGGGGCAAGTCGGCCGGCCCGCCGGTGAGCATGTCCAGGCGGTTGCCCAAGCGTGCCAGTAGGGCGGCGGGCGGCAGCAGTCGCGATCGGGCGGCCGCCAGCTCGATGGCCAGCGGCAGGCCGTCAAGGCGCCGGCAGATCTCCGCGATCGCGTCACGGTCCGCGGCAGTCAACGGCCGGCCGGCCCGAGCCTCTGTCGCGCGGTCGGTGAACAGTGCGATCGCGTCGTCAGCGGGCAGCGGCGGCACCGGTCGCTCCCACTCGCCGTGCAGGCGCAGCACCGCTCGGCTGGTGACCAGCACCCGCAACGTCGAGCACGCCTCCAGCAGCTGCGTCACGACCGGGGCGGCCGTGAGCAGGTGCTCGAAGTTGTCCAGCACCAGCAGCGTCGGCTTGGCGGACAGCTCCTCGACGAGCGCGTCGAAGACTGAACGCGTGCCCTCGGTGTGCATGCCCGCGGCGGCCGCGATCGTCGACAGCAGCAGACCCGGATCGGTCAGCGAGCCGAGGCGGGCAAAGACCACCCCGCCGGTAAAGACCGTCTCCAAGCGCGTGGCGATCTCTACGGCGAGCCGGCTCTTGCCGATGCCCCCCGGGCCCGACAGCGTGACCAGACGGACGTCGTCGCGCAGCAGCAAGTCGATGGTGTCCGCGACCTCGCTGTCGCGCCCGATCAAGGGGGTGGGCGGCAGCGGGGGAGCGGACCGTCTGGGTTCGGGCTGTCCGGCCGGTGCCGCCTCGGCGGGATGAGCGCCAGCGAACCGTGCGCTGAGCAGCAGCGCCAGGTCGTTGGCCACCAGCTCCGCCAGCTCCTCGGGGGTGGTGAACGTCTTGGGCGGGGTGGGCAGCGCTTGCATCTCGTCGATGATGGCGGTCAGGCGCGGCTCACGCTGCGGCGACGGCTCCTTGCGGTACAGCAGCACCGCCTGGTCGCCGACCAGGCGGTACTCGTCCTCCAGCCCGGAGATCCCCATGTCCGGTGCGACCCAGCCGTACCGCTCCCAGTACAGGCCGACGAAGATGTGGCTTTGCTCGAGGTAGGCCCGGTACAGCGCGCGCGGCGGGTGCGGGCGCGCGCCGAGCTCGAACAGCACAGGAGAAAGCCGCAGCCGCTTGATGACCTCCGCGACTGCGGCGCGCTCGGGAGCGAGCTCGCCCATGGTGCTGCTGATGAACACCCGCACCCGATGGTCCGGCGTGCGGATGAGCGGTTGCGTCACGTCGCCCTCCGCGTCGTTCCCCGTCAGGCCCGAAGTGTCACGGAACGTCGCGTTAGCGTCTAGGGCCAACCTCACCCGCCCGAACGGACTAGTCGCATGGTGGCGGTGGCCGTTTGCCCCGCAGTCGGTGGCGTGGCAGGCGGGCAGGTGGGATTAGGCCCGCGCCGGCCGGGTGACGCTTTCCCGCGATGCCCCGTCTCCGCCGCTCAGACTGCTCCACGCCCGGGATCCGCCGGCGGCGCCGCGGTCGCGGGTTCTCCTATCACTGGGAGCCCACGGGGGAGCGGGTCGACGATCCGGCGGTGCTGGCGCGCATTGAGCAGCTCGTCGTGCCGCCGGCGTGGCAGGACGTGTGGATCTGCCCGTACGCCAACGGACACCTCCAAGCCGTCGGCACCGACGCCGCCGGTCGCAAGCAGTACCGCTACCACGACGCGTGGCGGACGCGTCGCGACGCGAGCAAGTTCGACTCCATGCTCGAGTTCGCCGCCGCGCTGCCGGATCTGCGTGCCGTCGTCGACGCGCAGCTGTCCCAGCGCGACGGCTTCGACCGCGACCGGGTACTGGCCTGCACCGTTCGCTTGCTGGACACCGGGTTCTTCCGCATCGGCACCGAGGTCGGGCGCTCGGGGGAGTTGGAGACGTTCGGCCTGACGACGATGCGCAAGGAGCACGTCCGGATCCAGGGCAACGAGCTGGCCTTCGAGTACCTGGGCAAGGGTGGGCAGCGGCGTGTCCACTCGCTGGTCGACCCGCCGGTGGCTGAGATCGTGCGAACTCTCAAGCGCCGGCGCAGCGGCGGCGTCGAGCTGCTGGCGTACCGCAGCGACGGGGATTGGGTCGACCTGACCGCGCGCGACGTCAACGCGTGGATCAAAGACGTGACCGGGGGCGACTTCTCGGCCAAGGACTTCCGGACCTGGGGGGCCACGGTCCTGGCCGCGGTGGCGCTGGCGGTCTCCGGGCCGGCGCAGTCCTCGGCCTCAGCCCGCAAGCGCGCCGAGGCGCGGGCCGCGCGCGAGGTGGCGCACTACCTGGGCAACACGCCGGCGGTGGCGCGCTCCTCCTACATCGACCCCCGCGTGTTCGACCGCTACCGCTCCGGCTGGGTCATCTCGGGCGTGCTGACGGAGCTCGGCGACGTCGAGGGTCACGAGCTGTCCCTGCACGCCCACGTCGAGCCGGCCGTGGTCGACCTGCTCACGGACAACACCGCCTCGGACGCCGTCGAACGGGTAAGCGGCATCGCCTCCTGACGGGCCGCGAGGCGCCCAGCGTCCCGTCGCGTCCGATTTGCCACCGATCTCCCCCGCAGTTCGTCCGAGTTTCGTCCGAAGTTGGACGAACGGCAGGAAAAAGAGGACGATAGGCCTATCGCAGTCACCCCGTCCCCAGGGACGGTTGCAAGGCGGGAATGCAGGAGAACGGCGCGCTGGTCGGCGTGCGGGCATACGGGTGAGGTGACTGGGATGCAACGCTACGTTGCTGCCGGCGTACTGCTGGTTGTCTTGTTGGCGGGTATCGCGTTCGTCGGTGGGCCGCTGGCCATCGACAGCGCGTGGCCGCTGCTGTTGGGGGCGGCGGTGGCACTGGTGCCCGGCCCGCGGGTGCTCGGCCGCGCGGTCGCGTTCGGCGTCGGCCTGGTCACCTGCTGGGTCGCCTTCGCGCTGCGCGCCGGCATGCTGCCCGACGTGCCCGGTGGCAGGGCGGTGTTCCTGATCCTGCCGGTCGCGGTGGTGACCGTGGCCGCCGTCGTGTCGGGCGGTCGTCTGGCGCTGTGGGCCGGCCTCGCGGGCGTCGCCACCTACGGCGCGGCGTACCAGGCGGCGTTCGTCGCCAGCCCGACCGACTTCGCCACCCAGTCCGTGGCGACCATGACCTCGGTGTTGCTCGCGACGGCCATGGGGGCGGTCGTGGCGATGCTCGTGCGGCCCAGCAGGGAACCCGAGGACGAACCAGTGACGCACCCGGCGATGCCCGTCGCAGTCGCCGGCGACGAGGTGACGTCGTGACCCGCCGCCGCATCGCTGCTGGCGCACTGGCGCTCGGGGTGCTGTCCGTCTTGTCGCTGGGGTCGGCTGGTGCCCAGACCCCCGCGCCCCCGTCGATGTCCGAGCGCGAGGTCCTGCAAGCAAAGCTGGGGCCTGACGGCGCGCCTCGCCAGACACGCCTGTACAGCCAGCTGACGCTGGAGGGCGACGGCACCTACACCGTCGCCGACCCGGCAGCGACCACCGGGCTGCGCAACCTTCACGGGTTCCGGCGCCCGCGGGTCGACGACGGCACCGCGACGTGGACGGTGGACGTCCGCGGCCAGGAGGCGCTGCGCACCGTCGCCGACTACGACGGCGACCTGCCGGTCGAGATCTCGGCGGCGTACGCGCTGGACGGCGAGCCCACCGAGCCCAGCGATCTGGTCGGCCGCAGCGGCCGGCTGACGGTCACCTACACCGTCCGCAACGTCTCCGGCGTCCCCACTGAACTGGAATACAAGGACGCGTTCGGCGTCCGCCAGACCGAGACGGTCGACATCCCCATCCCGCTCGCGGGGCAGTTCACGTCCACGCTCAACCGCGACTTCGCCGACGTCGTGGCCGAGGGCGGCGTCGTCGCCGGCGACGGCCGTGGCAACACCAGGCTGAGCTGGACGGTCATCCTGTTCGAGCCGCTGGGTGCGACCGAGCAGGAGCTGACCTACAGCGCGAACGTCCGCGACATGGTCCTGCCCCCCGCGACGCTGCAGGTGGTCCCGGTCACCCTCGACCAGCCGCCCCTGTCCTCGGGTAATGCGGCGTTCAGCGATGCGGCCGACTCCACCTACGAGCTGACGCAGGGCGCCACCGAGCTTGACCGCAACGTGTTGCGGTTGGCCACGGGTGCGTCGCAGCTGCTCGACGGGCTCGTGCGGCTGTCCGACGGCGCGCAGCGACTGTCCACCGGGCTGGGTGAGGCCAGCTCCGGGTCGCAGCAGCTGGCCGACGGCGCAGCCCGCGCCGACGACGGCGGCCGGCAGCTCGCCGACGGGGCGCGTCAGCTGTCCGATGGCCTGGGCGAGGCCCGTTCGAAGCTGGTCGGCGGCATCGGTGAGGCACGGACGAAGCTGGTGGACGGGACCGGCAAGCTGTCCGACGGTCTGAGCCGCGCCCGAGCCGGCGGCGCCCAGCTTGCCGAGGGCCTGCAGGAACGTGCGGTCCCGGGCACCCGCACGCTGGCCGATGTGATGCGTGACGCGATCACGCCCGGGGCTGAGGCGCTGGCCAAGGGCCTGAAGGAAACCGCGGCGCCCGGTGCGCAGCAGATCAACACGGGTCTGAAGTCCGCGCTGGGCGGTGTGGGCGGCGAGCGGGACACCGCCGCGAACAAGACGGTCATCGGCGGCCTGAACGACATCCTCGGCGGGCTGCAGGGCGACCTCGCCACCGGGACCGGCGCGCTGCAGCAGCTCAGCGCCGGGCTTGCCGGTTCCTTTGGCCCGGACGCGGCGGCCGGCGGTGCCAATGCCGGCCAGAAGGCGCAGGCGGCCGCCGACGGTGCGCAGCAGCTCGGCGCCGGCGCCGGCGACCTTGGGGCGGGCATCAACGCGATCAAGGGCCAGAGCGGCGCCATCCCGGGCATGCCGCATCTGGACTACTCGGCGATCCAGAACGACCTGCTGTGCCTGGACGACACCGGACCGGCGGTGGGACCGAACATCCTCGGCCCGGGGCACCCCGGGATCCCGATCCCCAAGGGCTGCTTCACCGACGGTGTCGCCGCCGCGATCGGCTTCGGTGACATGGCGACGCTGAACGCGGCGCTCAGCCCGCTGGGCGTGACGGTCAGCAGCGCCAAGCTCGCGCCGCTTGACACGTTCCTGACGCAGCTGCGGACGGGCGCGCTGACCATCCAGGGTGGTCTGTCCCAGCTGCAGGCCGGGCTCCAGGCGCAGGCCGACTCCCTGGGCCAGGTGTGGCCGACTTGCCCGCAGGCGATCGCCGCCGCCCAAGGTGGCTCGCCCAACGGCCTGGAGGTCATCAAGGCGCTGGAGTGCATCTCCGGGTCGGTCGACGACGGACTGAACAACCTCGTGATCCCGGGTCTGACGCAGATCCGCGGCGGCGTGAGCAACCCGCTGGCGTTCCGCCGCAGCAACCCGGGCTACAACCCCGACTGCAAGCCGGCGACCGCACAGAACGGGCTGCAACCGTGTGGCCTGCGGCAGGGATTGATGCTGCTCGAGGACGGCTCGGGGCGTCTGGCCGACGGGCTGCTGGGTGCGGCCGAAGGCGCGGGCACGCTCGCCGGCGGGTTGGGGCAGGCGACCAAGGGCGCCGGCGACATCGCCGACGGCATCGCGGCCGCCGGCGACGGCGCCGGCCAGCTGGCCGACGGCCTGGTCCAGCTCGACGACGGCGGCAAGGAGCTGGCCGCCGGCACGAAGGACGGGCTGGGCCAGCTGTACGACGGTGCCGCCGACGGCCTGGCGCAGTTGGACGAGGGCGGCAAGAAGGTCGCCAACGGCAACGCGGACCTGTCCGACGGCCTCGGCCAGCTCCGCGATGGGACGGCGAGGCTCAGCGACGGTCTGGGCACCGCTGCGGACGGCTCGACCCAGCTGTCCGACGGTCTCGGGATGGCAAAGCTCGGCGGTCAGCGGGTGGCCGACGGCTCGCAGCAGCTGTCCGAGAAGGGTACGAAGGTGCTGGCTGGTGCGGTCAACGAGGGCAACATCGCCCAGAACCGCAACGTCGCGCTGATCCGGGCGATGGACGAGCGCAGCCAGTCCGGCGGAATGCCAGTCGGGGCGCCCGAGGGGGCGCAGGCCAGCGCGGTCTACTCCTTCGAGCTCGCCGCAGCCGACAGCACCAACCGCGACAACGCCCTGCGACTGGGGCTGTTCGCGGTGGCGCTGCTGGCGATGGCCGGCGTCGGCCTGCTGCGCCGGCGCCTGCTGCCGGTCACCGCATAGGGAACGTCAGCGGGGGCGGTGCCAGTCCACCGCCTCCGCGACGACCCGCACGATGATCCGCTCCTCGCCGTCCTTGCGGAACGGATACTCGTCCTTGCCCAGGTACTTCTTCGCCATCTTGTCGATGTGCTCGTCGGCGCCGTCCTCGACGAACTCCACCCGGCCCCGAACCTGCAGGTAGACGTACGGGTTGTCGCTGTCGACCACGCTGACCGCGATGCGCGGGTCGCGCTCGAGGTTGCGGTGCTTCGCGCGCCCCTTGGCGGTGTTGAACACCACCACGTCGCCGTCGCGGTCAATCCACACCGGCGTGCTCTGCGGCATGCCGTCGGGCATCACCGTGGCGATGTGCGCGAAGTTCGGCTCGTCGAGCAGGCGGTAGGCGTCTTCAGGGATCGAGGTGGCCATCGGTTTGCCTTTCGCGGGGGCGTCGTGGACTGAATGCCCGTGGCGTCTGGGGACAAACGCAAAGCGGCCCGGGCCAAGGCCCGGGCCGCCCCCGTTCCTTGGAGCTATTTATCGACGGTCGTGGATCTTGGCGTTTCCGCGAGCCAGCCGGAGGTCACGAAGTTCGGTGACGTCGTCATCCCGCTCGCAGGGGTCTGCAGGGTCTTCGCTCGGCTCGTAGCGTCGGAAGGCAATCGTGTCCTGTCCCTGGTCCTGGTGGTCCTCCAGGTCGACGACGAAGTCCATGGCGGCGCCAGTCCGTGGGTCACGGCCCGTCCCACCGAAGCGGGTGGTGCTGTCATCCCGAGGAACGATGCACGTCACGTTGCCGTGGAAGAGATCTTGATCGCGACCCCGCCCCTCTGACCGGTTTACCACCTGCAGTTGTCCCCGCGCGGCGTAGATGTCCTCTTCGCCCTCGGTCTGGCCAATGACCTCACCGGCGAGGCGGGCGACGAACGCGATGGTGTCGCCAGGCCCCTGGGCCTCGCTACTGGCGATGACCTGGCCCCCACCGGTGGTCCAGTACTGCTGGCCCTGTGCGCTGGCGAACGCCGGCACCGCGAGCGCCAGGACGAACACCGCAACAAGAAGCTTGCGAATCCGCATGTCTTTCTCCCTTTTGAAAGTTGCTGGGACCTGAGTCCCGGGACAGAAACTTGGTGCGGGCGGCTCGCGACGGAGCCGCGGCTGCAGTGGGTACTTCGCCGCCCGGCCGGGCGATTCCTGCTGGGATCAGCCTGGGATCAGCGAGACGGTGGCGGCCCGAGAGCCGCCACCGTCACAGTCGCTGGGTTCTCGTCCTACCGGCCGCTACGAGCGGTGTCGACCTTCGCGTTGCCACGCGCCAGCGTCGTGCCCTTGAGCAGGGTCCCGCTGCCGTCGTCGTCGCACGGGTTCTCGCCTTCGTCCGGGTTGGTCTCACGGAACTCGATCAAGTCAGTGCCACGCTCGTCGTCGCCGGTGTCGACCACTCGCACGAAGAAGTACTCCGGCCCTTCGCCGGCCCGGCGCTGGCCACCGAAGATCGCCTCGTTCTCGCCTTCAGCGCGAAGGCAGGTCACCTGGCCGTTGTAGATGATGGAAGGACGCTGACCCTCACGGGCCTCGGACGTGTTGACCACCTGCAGTGAGCCGTCTGCAGCATCGCTCTCTGCGCTCCGCTGGCGGGCAACGAACGCAATCGTGTCTCCGGGGCCTTGAAGGCTCGACGCATCACTGCTGTCCGCCACGACCTGGCCGCCACCGGTGACGAGGTACGGCGCCTGCGCGCTGGCGAAGCCCGGCACTGCCAGGGCGAGGACGAACAAACTCACAAGGAACAGACGAAGCTTCATTGCTTCTACTCCCCAGGGTCTAGGAGGGTGGCTTCCCACCCGCGGAAAGAAACCTCGGCCGCACTGGGAGGGCGGTCGGCAAGGCATATGCCCGCTGAGGTGATGGACTAGTCCTTTTGGACTAGCAAATTGGCCGATTTGCGGAAAGTCTGTGCACCGTCAGTAGAAGTCGGTCGGTGTCGGCGTCGCGCTCCGTGACGTGTCACAAGCCGCCGTACACTCGCCCGATGCCCGACTCGCCCGCCTCCCAGGCGACCGAATCGCCGCTGCTGGAGGGCCTGAACCCCGAGCAGCGCGCCGCCGTCGTCCACGACGACGGGCCGCTGCTGATCGTCGCCGGCGCCGGCTCGGGCAAGACACGGGTGCTGACCCACCGCATCGCCCACCTCATCCAGGAACGCGGCGTCCACCCGCAGGAGATCCTCGCGATCACCTTCACCAACAAGGCCGCCGGCGAGATGAAGGACCGCGTCGGGCGGCTGGTGGGCGACCGGGTCGTGGGGCTCGACCGCGACGAGCACGGCGTTGCCCGTGCTCGGCCGTGGGGCGGGATGTGGGTGTCGACGTTCCACTCGGCGTGCGCCCGGTTGCTGCGCCGCGAGGCGCCCCGCCTGGGCTACAAGCAGTCGTTCACCATCTACGACGCCGCGGACTCGGCGCGGCTGGTCGGTCTGTGCATCAAGGACCTGCAGAAGGACCCCAAGCGGGTGCCGCCGCGGGGGGTGGCGGCAGCGATCTCCAACGCCAAGAACGAGCTGATCGACTTCGACACGTTCGCGCTGCGCGCCGACACCTGGTTCGACCAGCAGGTCGCCGAGGTCTACCGGCTGTATCAGGAGCGGCTGCACCGCGCGAGCGCGTTCGACTTCGACGACCTGCTCGTCAAGACCGTCGAGGTCTTCCAGCTGTTCGACGACGTCCTCGAGCGCTACCGCGCCCAGTTCCAGCACGTGCTCGTCGACGAGTGGCAGGACACCAACCGCGCGCAGTACGTGATGGTGCGCGAGATCGCCCAGCAGCATCGATCACTGACAGTAGTTGGTGATGACTCGCAGTCAATCTACCGCTTTCGCGGCGCGGACATTCGCAACATGCTCGAGTTCGAACGGGACTTTCCCGACGCCACCCGCATCGTGTTGGACCGCAACTACCGCTCGACGCAGACGATCCTCGACGCCGCCAACACGGTCATCGCCAACAACCCCCGGCAGCTGAAGAAGCACATGTGGACCGACGCCGGCGCCGGCGTCCAGGTGGTCCGCTACACCGCGGACAACGAGCACGACGAGGCCGCGTTCATCGCCGAGGAGGTCGACCGCCTCGCCGACCAGCACGGCGTGCGCTACGGCGAGGTGGCCGTGTTCTACCGGACCAACGCGCAGTCCCGTGTGCTCGAGGAGGTGCTGATCCGCCTCGGCATGCCGTACCAGATCATCGGCGGCACGCGGTTCTACGAGCGCAAGGAGATCAAGGACATCCTGGCCTACCTCCAGGTGCTGGTGAACCCCGCCGACGACATCGCCGCCAAGCGGATCCTCAACGTGCCGCGGCGGGGGATCGGGGCGAAGACCGAAGAGGCGCTGGACCTGTTCGCCGGCCGGGAGAGCGTCAGCTTCATGGACGCCTGCCGGCGGGTGGAGGAGAACCACCTGCTCGCACCGCGCGCGGTCGGCGCGGTGCGGGACTTCGTCAGCGTCGTCGACGGGCTGCGCACCGTCGTGGTCGAAGAGCAGCCATCGCTGCGCCGCACCGTCGAGCTGACGTGGGAGCGCACCGGCTACCTCGCCGAGCTCGAAGCCGAGCGGACCGTCGAGGCGCTGGGCCGCGCCGAGAACGTCCGCGAGCTGGCAGGGGTCGCCGACGACTTCGCCGACCTGCAGCCCGACGCCACCCTCGCCGAGTTCCTCGAGCGCGTGTCGCTGGTCAGCGACGCCGACCAGCTTGCCGACGACGCCTCGCGGCTGACGTTGATGACGATGCACAACGCCAAGGGGTTGGAGTTCCCGGTCGTGTTCGTCGTCGGCATGGAGGACGGGGTCTTCCCGCACCACCGTGCGCTGGGCGACCCCGACGAGATGGAGGAGGAGCGGCGGCTGTGCTACGTCGCGATGACCCGCGCCGAGCAACGGCTCTACCTCACCTCGGCGTGGAGCAGGACGCTGTACGGGGGCACCAACGCCAACCCGCCGTCGCGGTTCCTGCGGGAGGTCCCCGCTGAGCTGGTTGACGACCGCTCCGAGCAGCGCGGACGCGCCAGCCGCCGGGCGCTGGACCGCGTGGGCGTCCGCTCGCAGTACCGCGCCGGCGCCTCGGACGCTTCCGCGGAAACGTTCGACGTCGGGGACCGCATCCTGCACCCGACGTTCGGGCCGGGGCGGATCCTGGAGCTGAGCGGCACCCCGGGACGCGAGGAGGTGCTGGTGCGCTTCGACGAGTACGGCACCAAGCGGCTCGCCCTCGCCTACGCCCCGCTGCAGCGCGCCTGACGGCTGTCCTCGATCAGTCGGCGGCGCCGGCGACCGGCCCGATAGGCTTGCCGGCATGGAGGGCCAGGAGTTCAAGGCGCCCCCCCAAGGCCGAGCGGCGCCTGCGTCAGCGGACACGTCGACGGCCGCCGTCGCCAAGCGCCCGCCGACCCGTCCGCACGCGGCCAGGACTGCGCCGCGACCGCCCGTGCCCGCTGATGTCGCCGCAGCGGTCATCGGTCGCGCGGCCGAGCTGGAGCAGCGACGCGGGACGTCCCACAGCGCCGGGTTCGACGAGGCGACGCTGGTCGAGATCGGCGAGGACGTCGGCCTGTCGCCGGACTCGGTACGCGAGGCCCTGGACCAGTATCACGCCGGTCTGCTGCCCACCGACGACGACCGGCGCGAGACGGTGGTTGGCCCTCGCACCGTGATCGTGGAACGGACGGTGCCGGGGCCCATCGGCCGTGTGGACGCGATGGTGAGCGGACTGCTGTCCCGCAAGGTCTTCGACTGCTGCCGGCGCTCCGGATACACCACCATGTGGCGCCCGAGCGAGGGACTGGTCGCCTCGATCCAGCGCACGGGCAAACGCCTGAGCCGTGACCGGACGCTCGATGACGTCACCGAGATCAACGTCTCTTTGATCGAGCTACCGGCCGCTGCGGGACAGGTGCCGCAAGTGCGCGTGACCATGGAAGCGGAGTGCCGCTCGCTGCGCGTGGGGCTCGGAGTCACCGCGGTGGGTGGGGTGGCGGTCGGCGGTGCTGGAGCGCTGGCGACGGCCGGCGCCGCCGTGGTGGGCGGCGAACCGCTGGTGCTGCTCGGTGCGCCCCCACTGGCAGCGCTCGCCGCCGGCTCGTACTTCGGCGCGCGGTACACCTACCGTCGCAAGCTGGCCGACGCCGAGCTGATCCTGCAGGGCGGCCTCGACGACCTGTTCGAGCAGCCGAGGTAGGCCCTCCCGGCGCTGTGCTCCTGGGCTGCGCCGGCGCTGCCAGCCGCGGTGCCGACTACGCCGGCGCCCCGTGACGGCCGGCGCCGCCGGTGAAGCGCTGCGCGCCATCCAGGGTCTCGCCCGAGGCCAGCACGTCCAGGCCCCGGCGGGTCTCGTTGGTCGTGGCGGCCGCCCAGGACAGGTCCCACTGCTCGATCGCCGACAGACGATCCGAGCGCAGGCACACCTGCGGCGCGGCAGCGATCTGATGGGCCAGCGCGACAGCCGCGTCCAGGGCGGTGCCCGGCTCGACGACGCGGTCGACCAGGCCCATCGCCAGCGCCTCCTCGGCGGCGACGCCCCTACCGGTCAGGATCAGATCCATGGCGCGGCCGTGACCGATCAGCCGCGGCAGCCGGACGGTGCCGAGGTCGACCAGCGGCACGCCGAACCGCCGGCAGTACACACCCAGCACGGCGTCGGCCGCCGCGACGCGCAGGTCACACCAGATCGCCAGCTCCAGCCCGCCGGCCACCGCGTGGCCCTCGATCGCCGCGATGACGGGCTTGGACAGCAGCATGCGGGTCGGGCCCATCGGGCCATCCCCGTCGAGGCGGACCCGGTCGGTCTCGCCGGCAGCCACCGCCTGCAGGTCTGCGCCGGCGCAGAACGTCCCGCCGGCGCCGGTGAGCACGGCCACGCACAGGTCCGCGTCGGCGTCGAAGCGGCGGAAGGCCTCGGCGAGTGCTTTTGCCGTTGCCTTGTCCACCGCATTGCGCCGCGCTGGCCGGTCGATCGTGACCACGGCCACCGGACCGTCGGCGGTGAAGGTGACGGACGGAGTCGCCATGGCCGTAGGTCTAGCGCGCCGGCGGGCGACGGCGCGGCTCGGCGGCCGTGCAGGGTGCGCTCAGCGCGCGGCCTCGGCCGAAGGTGGCCAGAGAAATGGGCCTGTGCGGCCCGCGATTTCAACCACCTGCGGAAATGCCCGAAATTTCAACCACCTCTGGGTGTCCAGCATCTCGAGCCGCCGCCAGCGCAGACGCCGCCGGCGCTGACGCGGCCGCCGCGGACGCCGCCGCCCCGTCTGCCGCCGGGCCCGGCCGGCGGTGGTGCTGCGCCGGCGTGGCAAGCGCCGCGGCCCCCGGCGCACACCGGTGCAGGGTCGGGTCTGACAGGTGGCGCAGCACGTCTCGCATCACCCAGCCGCTGGACAGCAGGGACATGTGCCCGGTATCGCGGACCCGCACGTTGTGTGCCGCCAGCGCCGGCGTGAGCAGCCGGGCGTTGCGCACCGGCGCGATGAGCACGTCGAGGTCCGACCAGTACGCGATCCACCGCACCGGGCCGGGTCTGGCGGAGGCGTCCAGGCCGGCGAGCAGACTTGAGCCCGGCCGCAGCTCCACGCTCGCGGGGCCCGCCCCCAGGTAGGCGGCGTACGTGCCCTGATGGGGCGTCCCCAGGGTGATCACCGTGTCGACGGTGTCCTCGCCGCCCAGCTGCTGCACGTAGTAGCGCGCCACCACGCCGCCCATGGAGTGGGCCACGATCATGACGCGGTCGGCTCCGGTCGCCTCGAGGATTCGCTCCACCTCGGCGCCCAGCCGTGCCGCGGAGTCGCCGATCCCGTCACCGAAGGCGTTGTAGTTGAACCCGTGGACGTAGCGGAAGCCGGCGCGCTTGAGCGCGCGGCTCATCGCCAGGAAGGCGCTGCGGTTGTGCACGTAGCCGTGGACCAGCAGCACCGGCGTCGCTGCCAGCGCGGGGTCCACCGCCAGGCGTCGCTTGGCGCGGGCGCTCTGCTCGTCGGTTTCGGCGTGCCAGGTCGGCCGCGCCGGCCGGATGCCCAGCGGATACGTCGCGACGTTGAACCCGCAAAGGGCGACCTCGCGAGCGGTGCCCACCCACGACGCCGGGCGGCAGGCGAACCTCGCGGCCGCGGCCACGTGCCGCGACGCAGCGACCACTGCGGCGCGACGGGCCAATCCCACTCCTTCGGCTCGCCCGGATCCACCGGGAATGCCCCGGACGGTACCCACCCCCTGGACGGTTCCAAGCGAACCAGAACGACAACCACCCGGTCGGACTAGTCCGTTCCCTCGCATGCCGGTGGTGGGCCGCCCGGTGCCGGTGCGGGGCGAGGCAACTGGGTGCGCACGTCGACGTAGACGCGCCCGTCGTGCACCACCACCCGCCGAGGCTGCAGCGACTGGCCGTCGCCGTGCACCAAGCGGCCGTCCGCCGCCCACGCTGCGTCCGCCGTCTCCAGCCGGCGCGACTGCGCGCACCAGGCGACACCGGGGGGCTGGGCGGCAAAGGCGCGGACCGCGCCGGCGGACCGCACCACCAGTGCGGTGGCGCCGGCGGGGGCGCTGGTCAGCTCGGCGGACCCGGTCGCGGGGACCTGCTCGACGGCGCCGAGGTCGACGTACGGGGGGCCCGGTGCGCGCATGACGAACAGGAAGTAGGCGACGCCGGCCAGCGCCACCAACACCGCCGCCGCGGCGGCCGCCAGCGGCCAGCCCATCCCCATCTGCTCGCGGAGCACGATCTTGCGCGCGCGCTTGGCCGCCTTGGGGGGCAGGTAGCCGCGCGGTCCGAACTCCGGGCTGCTCACCGGCTGCTGCTCCTGGGTCGCTGTGGACGGATCGTGTTTTCGGCCGTGTTCTATGCTCGCGCCCGACTTCCCCCGCTGCACCGGCCCCGCCTCGGCCGCCGCGCAGTGTGGCCCGCCCCGATCAGGAGTGGCAATTTGTCCATCCGCGTGCTCATCGCCAAGCCCGGCCTCGACGGCCATGACCGCGGGGCGAAGATCGTGGCGCGGGCGCTGCGCGACGGCGGCATCGAGGTCGTGTACAGCGGGCTGCACCAGACCCCCGAGCAGATCGTCGAGGCCGCCCTGCAAGAAGACGTGCAGGCCGTCGGCATGTCGGTGCTGTCCGGCGCGCACATGACGCTGTTTCCCCGGGTCGTCGAGCTGCTCGCCGAGCGTGACGCCTCGGACATCGTGGTGTTCGGCGGCGGGATCGTCCCCCGCGAGGACATCGACGCGCTGAAGGCCAAGGGCGTCGCCGCCGTGTTCACCCCCGGCACCCGCACCACTGAGATCGTCGACTGGGTCCGCAGCAACGTGAAACCCCGCGACTGACCCGCGACCGCCGGCACCGACGGCGAACCACCGACCACCAGCATTCGTGACCCCCAGGGTCACAGCCCGTCCCGGAGGGATATTCGATGGACTTGATGGAGTACCAGGGCAAGGAGCTGTTCCGCACCCACGGGATCCCCACGACCCCGCGCGGTGAGATCGCGAAGACGCCGGAGGAGGCCCGCAGCCTGGCCGAGCGCTTTGGCGTCCCCGTGATGGTCAAGGCCCAGGTGCTGACCGGCGGGCGAGGCAAGGCCGGTGGCGTGAAGTACTGCGCGACGCCCGACGACGCCGAGGCCAACGCGCGCAACATCCTCGGCCTGGACATCAAGGGCCACGTGGTGGACCGGGTGCTCGTCGAGCCGGCCAGCGACATCGCCGAGGAGTACTACCTGTCGATCCTGCACGACCGGGTCTCCAAGGGCTACAAGGTGATCGCCTCGCCCGAAGGCGGCGTCGACATCGAGGAGACCAACCGCACCAACCCGGAGAAGGTCGCCAAGGTCGACATCGACCCGACCGTGGGCATCGACGACGCGAAGGCTCGCGAGATCCTCGCGGGGGTGGGCTTCGAGGGCGAGGCGCTGGAGGGCTCCGCCGACCTGCTGGTCAAGCTCTACCAGGGGTTCGTCGAGGCCGACGCGACCCTGTTCGAGGTCAATCCGCTGATCTCCACCCCCGACGGCCGGGTGATCGCGCTGGACTCGAAGGTGTCGCTTGACGGCAACGCGGTGTTCCGCCACCCGGACTACGACGACTTCGAGCGGCCCGGCAGCGGTGATTCGCTGGAGGAGCAGGCCAAGGCCAAGGGCCTGCAGTACGTCAAGCTCGACGGCGACATCGGGATCATGGGCAACGGCGCCGGCCTGGTGATGTCGACGCTGGACGTCGTCGACCAGGCCGGCGGCAAGCCGGCGAACTTCCTGGACGCCGGCGGCGGCGCGAGCGCCGAGAGCATGGCTGGCGGGATCGCCTTCGTCCTCGGCGATCCCGATGTCAAGGTCATGCTGATCAACATCTTCGGCGGCATCACCCGCTGCGACGACGTCGCCCGCGGCGTCCTCGGGGCGCTGGACCAGATCGGCGACGTGCGCCAGAAGCTGGTCGTGCGGCTGGACGGCACCAACGCCGAGGAGGGCCGGCGGCTGCTGGCCGAGGCGAACAACCCCAACATCGTGGCTGCCTCGAAGATGGTCGAGGCCGCCGAGCAGGCCGTGGCCCTGGTGGCCGAGAGCGCGTAGGAGTAACCGGTGAGCATCTTCGTCGATTCCGACACCCGCGTCGTCGTCCAGGGCATCGGTAGCCAGGGCACGTTCCACGCGCAGCGCAACCAGAAGTACGGCACGCAGGTCGTGGCCGGCACCCACCCCAAGAAGGGCGGCTCGACCTGGGAGGAGCTCGGGGTGCCCGTGTTCGGCTCCGTGGCGGAGGCCGTGGAGAACGAGGGCGCGAACACCTCGATGATCATGGTGCCCGCCCCGTTCACCAAGGACGCGATTCTCGAGGCGTACGAGGCCGGCGTGCAGACGATCGTCTGCATCACCGAGGGCGTGCCGGTGCACGACATGGCCGTCGTCTACAACACGCTGTACCCGCGGCAGGCCGACGGGTCGTTCCAGCGTGAGGGTCGCCCCGTGCTGGTGGGGCCCAACTGCCCCGGCGTCATCTCGCCCGGCAAGGCCAACGTGGGGATCATCCCCGGCGAGATCACCAAGCCCGGCCACGTCGGGCTGGTCAGTCGCTCGGGCACCCTGACCTACCAGATCATGCACGAGCTGAACCTCGCCGGCGTCGGCATCTCGACCTGCGTGGGCATCGGCGGCGACTCGATCATCGGCACGAACTTCCTCGACGTCATCCCGGCGTTCGCCGAGGACTCTGAGACCGAGGCGATCGTGTTCGTCGGCGAGATCGGCGGCACCGAGGAGCAGAAGGTCGGCCAGTGGATCCAGGCCAACATCCCTGACACCCCGGTCGTCGCCTACGTCGCCGGCTTCACCGCCCCGCCGGGCAAGCAGATGGGCCACGCCGGCGCCATCGTCAAGGAGGGCGGCGAGGGCGGCGAGACCGCCGCGGACAAGAAGGAAGCGTTGGAGGGGATGGGCATCTCGGTCGGCACCAACCCCACCGAGACCGCCGAGCTGATGATCGAGCGCCTGCGCTCCGCCTGACCCCTCGGAACGGACGTCAGGCGGAGGGGCGGGGGCGTGACCCCTTGAACCACCCTTTGTTGCGAGCTCGGACCAGCAGCCGCTCCGCCTGACCGGGCTCCAGCGGGCCGTCCAGCCCCTTGTCGGTCAGCAGCGCGGCGTTGAGCTGGGCCGAGCGCTGCAACCGCTGGCGGCGGAACGAAAACGCCGCGAACGGGATCAGCACCAGGACGGGCAGCAGCGGGGCGACGGCCAGGACGCCGGCGAGGTCGTACGGCGGGATGCCGTTGACCACCCACAGAAACAGCAGGATCCCGACGACGAACGCCACCGCCAGCTTGAACCCCGGCCACGGCCCCCGTCGGAGCTCGCGTTGGGTCAGCCACAGCATCATCGCGGCGTCCCACCGGGTCTCGCCCTTGCGGCCGGCGTTGGTGTTGCGGACCAGCGTCGACCGGTCGCGCCGGCTCAGCGCCTGCCAGGCGGCGGCATAGTCGTCGAGGTCGTGTCCGGGGCGGGTCACACGCCGGCAGGCAGCACGTAGCGCCAGATCGCCAGGTAGTGGCAGACGCTGCCGGCGACGACGAACAGGTGGAAGATCTCGTGGTAGCCGAACCACGCCGGCAGCGGGTCGGGCCAGCGGCGGGCGTAGACCACCGCGCCGACGGTGTACAGCACGCCGCCCAGGGCGATCAGCCCCAGGCCTTCCCACGGCAGCGCGGTGATGACCTTGGTCAGCGGCACCACCGACAGCCAGCCCATGCCGATGTACCCGGCCGTGGCCACCCAACGGGGCGCTTTGACCGGCGAGGCGGCCAGCACCGAGCCCGTCACCGCGATGCCCCACGCAACCACCAGGCTCCACACCCGCCACGCCCCGGACAGCGCGTGCAGCGCCACGGGAGTGAACGATCCGGCGATGAACAGCTGGATCATCGCGACGTCGACCCGCGACATCACGTAGCGGGCCCGCTCGCCCCACGGGGCGAGGTGGTACAGCGAGCTGGTGGTGTACAGACCGATCATGCAGGCGCTGAACACGGCCACGGATGCCCGCTTGAGCGGGCTGGGGCCGGCGGCGTTCCACAGCACCCACGCGCCCACCACGGCCATCGGGGCGCTGACGGCGTGCAGCCACCCGCGTAGCCACGGGCGGCCGTCGGAACGGCCGCGACTGCGACCTCGGGAGGCGACTGGGGCCGAGGTGTCCATGGGCTCTACTCTGTCTGCTCGTCCACGCCCCGCCAAAACCGGGAGCGTGATTCGTCCGGCCTCACCGCGGGGATGCACCTGCGGTCAGCCGTGTGCAAGGATGCCGCTCAACCCCTGTCATGAAACCGGCCAATCGCTCCGCGTCCGTTCTGGGACTGCTCATCGTCGTGCTGCTCGCCCTCGGCGGGTTCGTTCTCGCGTCCGAATTCGGCGTGATCGGCGACGACGCCCCGCAGGTCGCCGAGGAGCCGGGCGACACGCCTGGGACCGACCCCGCGGACGAGCCGGATCCGGAGACCGACCCGCCGCAGCCCGACGACGACCCCAGCCCCACCGAAGTCGCCACCGACGCGACGACCGGCGGCGTGGACGGCGGCGCCGAGCCCTCGCCGTCGCCGACTGACGTCGGCACCGACGCCACGACCGGCGGCGCCGGCGGCGGCGCCGTCAGCCCGGGAGACAACGGCGAGGACGCCGAGGACGGCACGGACGCCCGGGACGGCACCACCGGCGAGGACGACCCGACCGTCGCCGGCGAGGACGACCCGACCGTCACCGACCCCGACGAGGGCGCCACGGCACGCGACGACGACGACCGCCGCGACGTCGCCGCGGACTTCGGCGACGACACCCGCGACGCCGACGCCGACGGGGACCTGCCGGAGACCGGTGGCCTGGGCTTGCTGCTGCCGGGGTTGCTGCTGTTCGGGGCCGGCGCCGCCCTGCGTCCCCGCCGCTGACCGGGGCGGTCGATGGGCAAGCGCCTGGTCGTGCTGGCCTCGGGCTCGGGGTCCAACGCGCAGGCACTGCTGGACCGTGACGACCTGGGCGGGCAGGTGGTCGCCGTGGTCGCCGACGTACCGGGCGCGGGGGTGCTCGACCGCGCCCGCGACGCCGGCGTCGAGGCGGTCTGCGTCGACCGTGCCCCCTACGACGACCGCCCGGCGTGGGAGGCGGCCTTGATCGCCGCGGTCGCCGAGCGGCGCCCGGACCTTGTCGTCCTCGCCGGCTTCATGCGCATCCTGTCGGGCGAGTTCGTGCGCCGCTGGCCGATCCTCAACGTGCACCCGTCGCTGCTGCCCTCGTTCCCGGGCGCGCATGCGGTCCGCGATGCGATCGAGCACGGCGTGAAGGTCACCGGTGTGACCGTGCACTTCGTGGTCGAGGAGGTCGACGCCGGCCCGATCGTGGCGCAGGAGGCGGTGGCGGTGACCCCGGACGACACCGTCGAGAGCCTCCACGAACGCCTCAAGACCGTCGAGCACCGCCTGTTGCCGGACAGCGTGGCGCTGTTCTGCGCCGACCGGCTCGAGGTCTCCGGACGACAAGTGAGGATCACCACGTGAACGACGTCGTGAAGGTGCAGCGGGCGCTGATCAGCGTGTACGACAAGACCGGGTTGAGCGACCTCGCACGGGGGCTGGCGGACGCCGGCGTTGAGATCGTCTCGACCGGCTCGACCGCCAAGGCCATCGCCGACGCCGGCGTGGCTGTGACCGAGGTCAGCAGCGTCACCGGCTTCCCGGAGATCATGGACGGCCGCGTGAAGACGCTGCACCCCGCGATCCACGGGGGGATCCTGGCGGACCGGTCGAAGCCCGCGCACCTGCAGGCGCTGACCGAGCACGGCATCGACGGCTTCGACCTCGTCGTCGTGAACCTGTATCCGTTCCGGCAGACGATCGCGCAGCCCGACGTCGACGAGGCGACAGCCGTCGAGATGATCGACATCGGCGGGCCGGCGATGGTCCGGGCCGCGGCGAAGAACCACGCGCACGTCGCCGTCGTCGTGGATCCCGGCCGGTACGCCGAGGTGCTGCAGACCATCGCCCGCGACGGCGGCACCGACCTGGGGACCCGCCGCCGACTTGCCGGCGAGGCGTTCGCGCACACCGCCGACTACGACGCGGCGGTCGCCGGATGGTTCGAACGCGACGAGGACTACCCACCGGTGCACCGCCGGCTGTACACCAAGGCGCAGTCGCTGCGCTACGGCGAGAACCCGCATCAGACCGCCGCCTACTACGTCGAGCAGAGCGATGTGTGGGGGTTGGGCTCGGCGCGTCAGCTGCACGGCAAGGAGCTGTCGTACAACAACCTGCTCGACACCGACGCGGCCTGGGGGATGGTCGCCGACTTCGACAGCCCGTGCGTGGCGATCATCAAGCACATGAACCCCGCGGGGCTCGCCGTCGCCGGCAGTCTCGCCGAGGCCTACCCCAAGGCGCTCGCCGGGGATCCGGTCAGTGCCTTCGGCGGCATCGTCGCCTGCAACGCCACGATCGACGGTCCCACCGCGGAGCAGATCGTCGAGGTGTTCACCGAGGTGGTCGTCGCCCCCGGCTACACCGATGACGCGTTGGCCACCCTGCGGTCCAAGAAGAACCTGCGGATCCTCGCGGTCGACAACCCGGTCACACCGCTGGGCGCCCGGGTGGTCCGAAGCGTGTCCGGCGGGCTGCTGGTGCAAGACGCCGACACCGCGGCCGAGGCGCCTGAGACGTGGACAGTCGCGACCCGCACCCAGCCCGACGATGCCACCATGGACGAGCTGCGCTTCGCGTGGCTTGCGTGCAAGCACGTCAAGTCCAACGCGATCGTCCTCGCCCGTGACGGCGCCCTCGTCGGGGTCGGCGCCGGCCAGATGTCGCGCGTGGACAGCGTCCGCATCGCCGTGGAGAAGTCCGACGGGCGCGCGACCGGCTCCGTGCTCGCCAGCGACGCGTTCTTCCCCTTCCGCGACGGTCCCGACGCTGCGCTCGACGCCGGCGTCCGCGCCATCGTCCAGCCCGGCGGCAGCGTGCGTGACGATGAGGTCGTCGCCGCCTGCGACGAGCGCGGGATCCCGATGGTCCTCACCGGTCGGCGCCACTTCCGGCATTAGCCTTCACGCTGCCGGCGACGAGGAGGCTGGGATGGACGACGACTATCCGCGGCACCCGGGCAGCCGCGTGGGCGTGCTCCTCGTCGGGCTGATCATCGGTGCGCTGGTCATGACCGGGGTGTGGGTGGGGATCGCCGGCAACCCGCTGTCGGACGTCAACGAGGTGACCTACCAGGAGATCACCGTGGCCGACGTCACCGAGGCGCGCGACAGCATCTGCTGGTCAGACGACCCTGACCGTCGCGACGCGACGCGGCAGTGCGCGATCCTCGCCCTCGACCCCGCCGTCGATCCCCCGTCGACCGGCGACGTGGTGGTCATCGGGGTGACCACGCTGCGACCCACCCGCGGCGAGGAGCGCACGCAGGTCGTGTACCTCGCACCCGTCGGGCGCGGTGGCGGGAACGGCGAACCCGAGCCCACCGAGTCCTAGGCCGCACATGCGCCAGCTGTTCCCCGAGTCCCGCACCGTCGACGCGGCCGAGGTCTACGACGACCCACGCCGGCTCCAACCCCGCGATCGGCCGTACGTGTTCGTCAACATGGTGGCCAGTGCCGACGGGGGCACCGTGGTCGATGGCACGACCGAGCACCTGGGCGGTCCTGCCGATCGGCACGTCTTCCTGCTGCTGCGCAGCCTCGCCGACGCGATCCTGGCCGGCGCTCAGACCGTCCGGGCGGAAGGCTACGGGCCGGCGGTGATCCGCCCGGAGTTCGCCGAGGCGCGCCGGCGGCGCGGGCAGCCGCCGATGCCCCGGGTCGCGGTGGTGTCGCGCAGCCTGAAGCTGGACTGGTCCGGACCGCTGTTCACCGACGGGCGCACCCGTCCGTTCGTCCTCGCGCCGGCGACCGCCGACGCGTCGTCGTTGCACGCCGCCCGCGAGGTCGCCGAAGTTGTCGCCGTGGGAGACGGTGAGCTCGATCTGCGCTCGGCGCTGCAAGCGCTGGCCGACCAGGGGGTCCGGTCACTGCTGTGCGAGGGCGGCCCCACCCTCAACGCCGCGCTGCTCGAGGCGGGGCTCGTCGACGAGCTGTGCCTGACTGTGACACCGCAGCTGCTCGGCCGCACCGGCGGCCGGCGGATCACCGGCGACGCCGGGCTGTCGGCGCCGGCGGACATGGAGCTCGTGCACGTTCTGGAGGAACAGGGGTATCTGTTCCTTCGCTACCTCCTCCCAGAGGCATCGTGACGCGCGAAAGGACACGGCGGTGACAGAGCGGGTGGACGCATTTCGGTGGCGGGAGCACCGGTTGGTCTACGAGGTCCACGGCGACGGCGAGCACCCGTTCGTCTACACGCACGGGCTCATGCTGGACGCGACGCTGAACCGCACGATCGCGCGCATGCTGGCGCGGCGAGGCCACTGCGTGATCCTGCCCGAGCTGCTGGGCCACGGCCGCAGCGACAAGCCGGCGCACGCCTACCAGTACCGGATGGAGTTCTGGGCGCAGCAGACCGTCGCGCTGCTGGATCACCTCGGCATCGACCGGGCGGTGGTGGGCGGCGTGTCGCTGGGGGCGAACGTGGCGCTGCACGTCGCGGAAAGCGCACCGGAGCGGGTGCACGCGCTGGTCGTCGAGATGCCGGTGCTCGAGCGGGGCACCCTGGTCGGGGCTGCCGCGTTCCTGCCGCTGCTGCTGGGCCTGCGCTACGCCCCGTCGCTGTTCCGTCCGGTGGCGGGACTGGCACGGCGGGTGCCGCCAACAGGCCATCCGCTGGACTCGTTCGTGCACCTGGCCGGCGCCGAGCCGCGCCAGCACGCGGCGGTGCTGCACGGGCTGTTCGTCGGGCCGACGACAGTCCCGGAGGTGGTCCGCCGGCAGCTGCCGCACCGCACGCTGGTGCTTGGCCACGGCCGGGACATGCTCCACGCTCTCGACGACGCGCAGGCGCTCGCGCGGGAGATGCCGAACGCCACCTTCGTGCGGGCCCGCTCGGTCATGGAGGCGCGCACGCGCCCTGAGCGCGTCGTGCAGGCGATGGACGAGTTCCTGACCGACGTGTGGGGCAGCGCGGACGAATCCGCCGGCCGCACGATTGCGGGGGCCGCCCGGGGGTAGTGCCCGGGCATGGAGCCCAGCGACACCATGCCCCCCGGCGACGACCACCGCCGCCCCGACGGCGTCGACGACGCGACCGTGGCCGCGACCGGCAAGCTCAGCGAGGCGCTGGAGTGGGTCGAGCGCGCCCGCGGGCACCTGTACTCGTTCCACCAGCTCATCGGACGGGCCGACTTCCTGGCCGAGGAGGCCGCCGACGAGCTGGAGGACGCCGGCCACGGCGACCTCGCGCAGCGCGTCCGGTCTGAGATCGTCGGGCGCAACGTGCTGCACGGCCGCTGGACGTTCCAGATCGTCGAGGACTTCGACGACGGCTACTGGCAGCCGCTGCGCGACTTCGACCGAGAGGTCCGCGACCAGCTGCTCGGCGGCCGGCGCCACGTGTACGAGGCGGAGATGAAGGAGCAGCGGCGCACCCGCGGCCGCCCGCGCCACGAGTCCCGCCCGTCGGAGGGCTGAGGCGGCGCCGCGCCGGGTGCCGGCGCTGGCTACCCCGCCGGCGCCGGGTCGAGCATCGGCTCCTGCCGGCGGGAGCGCGGCCGGCGACCCAGTGTCGCCAGGACGATGCCCGCGACGACGACGGCGACCCCGACCAGCTGCAGCGGCGACGGCGCCTCGGCGAGCAGCACCATGCCGAGCAGCACGGAGCCCACCGGCTGCAGCGTCAGCACCACCGAGGTGGTGACCGCCGGCAGGCGTGGCAGCGACACGGAGATCAGCAGCCACGCCACCACCTGTGACGTGAGGGCGAGCACCAGCAACCAGCCGTGGGCTGGCCAGGTCGGCGCCAGGTGCAGCTCGCCCAGGGCGGCACCGGCGACCAGCGACCCCAGCGCCCCCATGATCGTCGCGTCCAGCAACGGGCCGGCGGGTCGGCGCAGGTCGCTGTTGCCACGGCGCAAGATCAGCAGGAACGCCGCGTAGAACAGCGCGGTCGCCAGTCCCAGCACCGCCCCGAGCGCCGGTGCGCGGCCGTACGCGCCCTCGCCGAGCACACCCGAGATCAGCACCACCCCGAACAGCACGACCGGAACCGCCGCGATCGTCTTGCGGTGCGGCCGCTCGCCCAGGAACGCCCAGGCGGCCAGGCCGACCATCGCGACCTGGGTGTTCGCGAGCACCGTCGCCAGGCCGGCGCCGACCGCGTCGATCGCGTGGTGCCAGGCCACCAGGTCCGCGGCGAAGAACAGCCCGGCGAGCAGCGCCAGGCGACGGTCTCGCCCGCTGCGGGGGCCGTAGCGGCGCCGCTCCCACCAGGCCAGCGCGGCCAGCGGCGGCACCGCGTACGCGCACCGGTACACCGCCGCGGTCGACGGGCTCACGTCGGCCAGGCGCACCAGGATCGCGGAGAACGCGATCACCAGCGCGCCGGCGGCACCCGCGACCAGCGGCCGCTCGTGCAGCACGACGGCCGTGGCGCGCAGGAATGGGCGGGGGGCTTGTCGAGGCACGGCGACGGGCCACGATACCGTCGGACCGGTGGAGGCAGAGTCCGGCAGCGCCATGGCCTCGGGCCGCCCCCGGGTCGTCGCCGGGTTGCGACTGGTGCGCCTGGTGGGCAGCGGCGGCGAGGGAGAGGTCTGGGAGGCGCGCGACGAGCGGGGCCGCCAGCGCGCCCTGAAGCTGATCCGGCCCGAGATGGTCGCCGAGGACGCCGAGGACCGCAGCCGCCACCTGCTCGCGATCGACCACCCCGCCCTGGTGCGCGTGTACCGCGGCGGGCGCTTTGACGGCGGGACGCTCGCCGGGTGGGGCTATCTGGAGATGGAGTTCGTCGATGGGCCGTCACTGCACGACGCGCCCCCGGACCCGGCCGTCCTCGATCGGCTCTGGCCGCTCGCCGAGGCCCTGGACCTGCTGCACACTGGCGCGTGGACCGAAGGACTGCCGCTGGTCCACCGCGACGTCAAGCCCGCCAACCTGGTGGAGGACCACGACGGCGAGATCGTCCTGGTCGATCCCAGCACGCTGCGGGGCATCGACGCGACGCACCTGACGCGGGTCGGCACCCCGGTGTTCAGCGCCCCGGAGGTGATGACCGGCCGGTTCGGGCCACCCGCCGACGTGTACTCGTTCGCCGTGACCGTCGTCGCCCTGCTCACCGGCGAGCGGGGGGAGCGCCTGGCCCATCTGCTCGACGAGGCGCACACCCTCGACCTTCCCGACGGCGTCGCGTTCGCGCTGTCCCCGGTGCCCGGCGACCGGCCGATCTCGTGCCGCGCGGTGTTGGAGGCAGGCGCGGAGCTGGCCGACGACCCCACGGTGTGGCTGCCGGCGCTGGCCGAGGACGACACCGACTGGCTACCGCCAGAACAGACCCGTCGCTACGAGCACGACCCGGTGGCGCCGGCGGGCGCCGCCGCAGGTGCGGGGGACGCACAGGGTGCGGGGGTCGCGGCGCCGGAGCGGTCCAGGCATCTGTGGCCATGGACGCTGTTCTTCGTCGCGCTGCTGGGCGTGCCGGTCGCGGGGGTGTGGGCTGGGGTGCTGAACCGTGAGGTGGCGCTGCCGACCGCGGCGGTGGTCGGTGGCCTGCACCTGGCCGGCACGCTGGCGGTGCGCGGCTCGCTGGCGCTGGCCGTGTTGCTGCCGCCGCTGGCGTGGGGTGTCGCGCTGGGCCGGCGGGTCCGCGGCGGCCGACGCCGGCGGGCGTGGGGCGCGGCGGTGTTCGCGGCCGCGACGCTGCCCGCGCTGGCGGGAGCAGCCTGGTTCGCCGTCGAGCGCACCGGACTGGCCGTCGACCAGGCGCTGGCCGGCGTCGGCGTCACCATCTTGCTGGTGCTCACCGCCGCCGCGGCCGCCGACGCCCAGGGTCCCGCCGGCACGCTGCTGCGGTTGCTGCTCGCGCCGCTGTGGGCGGTCGGGGCGGTGGTCCTCGTCGCCGGCTCCGTGCTGCTGTCGCCGTTCGGGCTTGCGCGCGGCGTCGCCTGGCCCACCCTGACCTCCCTGGTGGACGGCATCCGTCGTCCTGCGATGATGCCGCCCCCGGTGGACTCGACCTGGCGGTGAACACGTGACGGCTCGGATCATCGACGGCAAGGCGACAGCGGCGGCCCAGCGCGAGCAGGTCGCCACCCAGGTGCGCGACCTCGCCGAACGCGGAGTGGTGCCCGGCCTGGCGGCGATCCTCGTCGGCGAGGATCCCGCGAGCCATGTCTACGTCAACGGCAAGGAGCGCGACTGCCAGGCGGTCGGCATGCGGTCGCTGGGTGCCCGCCTGCCCGCCGACATCACGCAGGACGAGCTGCATGCCGAAGTCGACCGGCTCAACAGCGATCCGGAGGTGAGCGGGATCATCGTGCAGATGCCGCTGCCCGGCCACCTCGATGCCGTGGCGGCGCAGGAGCGCATCGACCCGGTCAAGGACGTCGACGGCCTGCACCCGGTCAACGCGGGTCGCCTCCTGCGCGGCGACCCCTTCCTGGTCCCCGCCACCCCGCTGGGCTGCCAGGTGCTGCTGGCGACCCATGACATCGATGTCCGTGGCGCGAACGTCGTCATCATCGGTCGGTCACAGCTGGTCGGCCGCCCGCTGGCGATGCTGCTCAGCCTCAAGGCCGACGGCGCCAACGCCACCGTCACGATGTGTCACACCGGCACCCTCGACGTGGGCGAGCACACCCGCCGTGCCGACATCGTCGTGGTGGCAACCGGCGTGCCGCACACGCTGACCGCCGACATGGTCAAGCCCGGTGCCACGGTGATCGACGTGGGGATCAACCGTGCCGAGGACGGCTCGCTGTTCGGCGACGTGGACTACGACGAGGTGGCCGAGGTCGCCGGCGCGATCACCCCCGTGCCGGGCGGCGTCGGCCCGATGACCCGCGCCATGCTGCTGCACAACACGCTCCTGGCCGCCCGGACGCAAGCCGGGCTCTAGTCCGGGCTCACCGGCCGGACCCGCACGGGACGGCGGACGCCCACGCCACGCAGCCGCATCGGGGGGACACGACGGGTGTCGAAGCCGTCGAGGCGGTCGCGGATCGACTCGTCGGCCAGCAGCGACCTCGGCCGGGCGTGGTCGGTCAGGCGGGCGGCGAGGTTGACCGGCGGTCCGAAGTAATCGCCGGCGCGCGGCAGGACCGCGCCGTACGCCATGCCGGCGCGCATCGGGGCGCTGCCCAGCGGGGACTCCTCGTCCGTCAGGTCGACGATCTGCAGCAGCGTTGCCGCCAGGGCTGCCGGGTCGACCGACACGAACATCGCCGCGTCGCCCAGGAACTTGACCAGCTGGACGTCGTGGTCGCCGGCGACGGCGTAGCAGCGCGCCTCGAACGCCTCAAGCACGTCGTCGAGCCCGTCGGGATCCACGCGGGCCGAAAGCGACGTGTAGCCGACGACGTCGACGAAGCCCACGGCGACGGGCACGTCGTCGCCGGTGCCGCGGCTGGCGGCGGCGACGATCTCGGTGGTCAACAGGTGCGTCAGGATCCGTCGGAACGTCGACGACAGCAGGGTGATCGTGCCGGGGAGGAGGTCGCGTGCCGCCTCGGCCAGGGCCAACGCGACCGCGACGTCGTCGCCGCCCTCGCGGCGGATCGGCTCGGCGACCTCGGCGTTGACCAGCTGCAGGTCGCTCATGGCGATGCGGGTCAGCGCCTGCGCGTCGGTCCGCAGGTTGCGCACCGTCGCCTCCCCCGACAGCACCTGCAGCAGGCCGCGCAGCGGTGCGAGCTCGGCGACCTCCTGCTCGGTGTACCCCAGGCCCTCGGGCAGGCCCAGCGCCCGGTCACGGGCGACCAGGTACTCGACCGCCACGCCCAGGCGGTCGGCCGCCTGCTCGGCGGTGACGGTGCGCTCGCCCTCCAGCAGCGGGCCGACCAGCGACAACGCAACGCGGTCGTGGTCGACCGCGGCCTGCGCCTCGTCGCGTTCCAGGCCGAGCAGGACCAGCGCCTCGACGGTTGCGTCGCTCACGACTGCATCCTGCCGCACCCGGTCCGGGGTGCACAGCCCGGCGTTGGCGGCGCGGAAAGGGGGAACGGTAGGCTCGCCCAACTTCGGCCCGGTCATCCAGGAGGCGACCATCGTGAAGATCACCGTTGTCGGCGCCGGCAAGTACGGCTCGACCACCGTCCAGCGCATCGCCCAGGCGGGCTACGCCGACGAGGTCGTGATGACCGACATCGTTGAAGGGCTGCCCCAGGGCCTCGCGCTGGACATGAACCAGTCACGACCGCTGGAGGGCTTCGAGACCAAGATCGTCGGCAGCAACGACTACGGCCCCACTGAGGGCAGCGACATCGTCGTCGTGACCGCCGGCAAGCCGCGCAAGCCCGGCATGAGCCGCATGGACCTGCTCAGCGACAACGCCCAGATCGTGGGGGGCGTCGCCCGGCAGATCGCCGAGTCCTCGCCCGATGCCGTCGTCATCGTCGTGTCGAACCCGCTCGACGAGATGACTGCGCTGTTCCAGAAGGTCTCCGGCTTCCCGCACGAGCGCGTGATGGGCCAGGCCGGGATGCTCGACACCGCCCGGTTCCAGGACAAGGTCGCCGAAAAGCTGGGCGTGTCGCCGCTGGCCGTCGACGCGATCACGCTGGGGTCGCACGGCGACACGATGGTGCCGGTGCCGTCGAAGGTCACCGTGGAGGGCAAGCCGCTGTCCGAGCTGCTGTCCGACGACGAGGTCGAGCAGCTGGTGCAGGCCACGCGTGACGGTGGCGCGGAGGTGGTGGCGCTGCTGAAGACCGGCTCGGCGTACTACGCCCCGTCGTCGGCCGCCGCCAAGATGGTCGAGGCGATCGCCAAGGACACCAAGGACGTCATGCCGGTCTGCGCCTGGGTGACCGGCGAGTACGGCATCAGCGACGTGTACCTCGGCGTGCCGGCGCGGCTGGGGCGCGGCGGCATCGAAGAGGTCGTGGAGCTCGACCTCGAGCCGTCCGAGGTCGAGGCGCTGCGCACCGCCGCCGAGGCCGTGCGCACCAAGCAAGCCGACGTCGACGACCTGGTCTGAGGAGCGGTTGGTGGCCCGAGAGCGCAAGAACGCGCCTGACCTGACCCGCGGCGAGCGGGTGCGCCGGCGCCTGAGCGCGCAACCCGAGCTGGAGCTGTCCGAGGAGGAGCTCAGGGCGCTGGCCGACGAGGGCATCGACCCCGACGACGTGCGCCGGCTCGCCCGCGAGCGCCGCGACGCCCTGGAGGCCAGCGACCACGACCGCGACACCGCACGCGACGAGATCGAGGGGCTCGTCCTGGAACAGGACGACGACTACTAGCCCACTGCCCTTGGGCCCAAAACCCGCACGGGCGCGGGTTTCTTCGGCGGGGCGCGGGGCGCGGTTCCCAAAACCCGCACGGGCGCGGGTTTCTTCGGCGGGGCGCGGGGCGTGGTTCCCAAAA
>Ga0247713_1000267_pt1 | contig 35408 bp, 41 predicted proteins | sample 21E_NmetaG_FD_189936 | JGI IMG/M metagenome (GOLD analysis project Ga0247713, IMG submission 189936) | Soil microbial communities from hillslope of Landscape Evolution Observatory, University of Arizona, Oracle, AZ, United States - 2-1-E_N | ecosystem: Engineered > Artificial ecosystem >...
CTCATCGCCTCCGTGGCCCGTCGACATGAGGCCACACTCCTCGCCCAAGATGCTGACCTGTCGCGAATCGCAACGGTTGTCGGGATCGAACTCGACCACGCGTCCCTGATTGTCTGACCCGCTCCCGCTGTTGCGGGATACGGGCTGGCGCCGAGGGCCCGACGTTATGGGCGGGTGCTCTCGACGCCCGACCAGCCTCAAGAGAGAGCGCGCTCGGCGCGTCCGCGCTGCGTCGTTCCAGGGAGACCCAAGCGCGGCAGGGAAGAGCGTCGTCCCTCTCTGCCTCGATGAGACGATGTAGGTGGTGCGATATCACGTTCCCCGTTCGGTGCTCGGCCTCCGATGTCAGCCGCAGACGCCGCTGGTCGACAAGTTCGGCGGTCTGCCGTGGGGGCTGGCGCCCCAGGCATAGCCATTGTGTGGAGGCTGTGGCCGGCCGCAGTCCCACGTCGCACAGTTCGAGCACCATGGTGACCGGATAGACCTCGGAACTGGACGCGTTCTTCTCCTGTTCCAGCGTGAATGGGGCGGCGCATGCCTAGGGATGACCGCCCGTCCCGAGTGGGGTGGAAGGAACGCCGCCCTCGTCTTGACCTCAATAGGCGAAGGCATCACGGAGCCTCCAGACCCCAGGCCAGACGTACACCCCGGATCCGCGTGGTGGAGTGGGTGGTTCACGACGATGGAATCGATGCGAGCCGGTACGACGAGTTTTTCCGCAACGACCGTTTCGTGCCGCTCTATGAGGAGGGAGTACTCGATGTGCTTCCCTTCGGTACCAAGGCTGGAGGGCCGCCGCGGTGGGTCCAGTCGTTCGAGGACGGGCCTCCGCCGCCGTGGCGGTTTGTAATGCAGCTTTCCGAGGCTCAGCAGGGCGACGGTCCGGAGCCCACGGTCGGGGAGACTGGCTGGGGCCTGCAGCGCGTCCTCAAAGAATACTCAGCCGGCCCACCGCCTCAAAGGGTGGAGTCCAGATTCGAGTATCCCGAAGGAACGGGCCCGGGTGACGTTCCCGTGCGAATAGAGGTTTCTTCCAACCGCTGGTTCATCTACGGTCCCAACTTCGGGATGGGAACGGCGTACGTCTTCGTCAACACGGCCACTGAGCCACCCGCTGCTTTGATGCTTTGGCAGCGATGATCCCATCGCGATGAGGTGATGAGGGTTTGCCTGGGTCTTGCCAGCTGCACGCCCATGAGTCAGTGGGGCAGCCAGCGGAACCCGGGCGACCTAACCTGGCCACGTAGCCGATTTGGGGCACCAGGGCCAACCGATACCGTCGTTCTTCTGGGACGAACGCAGATGTCGCTGTCGTCGCCTGGTCGACATCACTGCGAGCGCGAGCAAAGAGCGGGCCGCGGCGAGCCCGGTCATGGATGGGTCACCGCTCCGGCTGGTGCGTGGGCTGACTGCGGGTTCACGCCGGGCAGGGCTGCGAGCCCGGGACGACCGGCACGAAAGCCACAGATCGCGCGACACCGCCGATCAGCCACGGCGTGCGCGCGTTCGCCCGGGCCAGGGCGGAGCGCAGAACGCGCACGTCGTCGCCTTCGACCACCAGGCACGGGATGCCCGGGCCCGCCTCGACCGGCACTCGGTCGAGAGGCCACGCCACGGGGGACTGAGGCAGTTGCGGGTCGGCTTGGTACGGGCCGACGACCCGCACGGCGATGGCGTTCGACTCCCAGGCTCGATTGCCGGGCGGTAGCTGCTCAAGGTCAGCGAGGAAGTCCTTGAGCGCCCGCCGGTTCGCCCCCCCGGTCGCTTCGTCGCTGATCCCAAGGGCGGCGGCAACGTGGCGGTGGGCCTGGCCGCCGGCGACGATCGTCACCGTGGTTTTGGGCGCATCGGCAACGGGCGGATGGCCGAAGTCGAGCGGGCCGGCGAGCAGCCCGAGCTTGGCGGCTCGGGCGACCAGACCGTCGACGGTGGCGGCATCGACGTTGGCTGCCTGAAGCGGCGCCAGCGCCGGGCCCGGGTAGATCGCCAGCGTCGGGGCCAGGGTGATGACCGTGCCGTCGCCCAACACCGTCGTGGCTGGCACGGTGGCCAACGCCACCTCAGGGGGAACGAAGCCGCCGTCGACGAGCACCTGGACGACCACCTCGCTGGCGCCGGTCGGGCGATTGAACGGAGCACCTCCCACGCCGGTCGAGTCCTCCCCGCAGGCCCCGGCGCCGGACACCACTGCAAGCCCGATGACGGCAACGAGGTGCCGACGGCGTCTCATGCCAGTAGGACGATCATCCAGCAGCCATGGTTCCAGGTCGTCGAAGCTACGGTACCGGCGCAGGCGTCATCCCACATCTTGAAGCCCGCAACTGAGCTGTGGCGGCATGTCGTGGCTGACGATTAAGACGTTTCGGCGCGTCTCCCCATGCGTCGTGGTGGTCATGGGAGCGCTCGGATCCGCAAACCGCGGACCTGCTCGAAGTGTTTCCTATTGCGGGTCGCAAGGCCGAGGCGGCGTTCGAGAGCGGTTGCGGCGATGAGGGCATCGGGCATCCGCAACCCGGACTCCCGCCGTATCCGTCCGGCACGTTCGGCGATGGGCCGGTCAACGGGTATCTCTCTGAACGGTGCAAGCACTTGCGCAGCCAGCCCGGTGCCGGTGGCTCCGGCGAAGAGCTCGGCTCGCGTGATGACCGAATAGTGGAGCCGGTGTCGTCCCGCCTTGACCTCTACCGCCCCCCGAAGATGGTCGATGAAGACATCGGTATCGACGAGGATGTCAGCCACGGTCCCACTCGTCCCGACTCGGCATCGCCGCATCGGGATCCGCGCCGAAGGTCGATGCGAGGGCCTCCGCAGCGTCCCTCTCCGCCCGGAGGTAGGCGTCCAGCGCCCGCCGAACCACCTCCGCGAGCGTCACGCCCTCTGCTTGGGCGATCTCGTCGATCATCCGACGCTGATCGTCGGTCAGGTAGACCTGTGTCCGGGTTGCCCCCATACAGCACGAGTATACAGCACCAAGCATCGGGCGACCGTTCACGGAAACCGACACAACATGCCGGATCCTGCCCACTGCCTTCGAGCCGCGAACTGAGCGATAACACGCGGAGGCGTCCCCTACCGCGCGTCCCCGAACACGCCGCCGGGACCGGTCGACCCCGCCCCAGTGGTGCCGTTCAGGGACGTTCGCAAACTTGCGACCGACCAGCCGAGGGACCGGCGAGTCAAACACCTTGCCCGCCCAGTAGTGCACGGATGGCATCCAGCGATGAATGGACCTTGAAGGGGGGGCAAACCCGGGTCGGGACAAGACCGGGGCCCGCTACCTCCCGAGGTCGAGTCCAAGGTCCCGGTCTTGCCCGCGCGTCATCTGAGCCCACCGGTCAGGCCGAAGACCCGGCGGCAGGTCCCGACCGGGGGGCTTCCTGTCCAGGGCGTCGTCGAGGGAATCGATCTCCATCGTGAGGTGGTTGAGACGGCGCTCCGCCTCGGGGTGGCGGGAAGCCCACGACTGGTAGGCCTCGTGCTGGCGCCACACGCCATCGAGGTGCTTCCGGAGATGCTCCTCGTCGTTGTCGAGGCGGGCGCGTTCGGGAGCAGTGAGATCGGCGATGAGACGTGCGGCACTGGCGACCTTCGGACGCCACTCGTCCAGCTCGGCGCGCCAGGCGCGCTTGTCCTTTCGGCCCGCCGATCCGCCCAGGTTCCGTTCCACGCGGGCGACGTTGCGCTCGGCGACGCTGAGCTCTCGGAGCGCGTGGGCGACGGGATGGTCGAGGTAGCGGCCGGCGCCCGTCGCCAGGTCCTTGCGGTCCTTCTCCAAGCGGCTGCGCTGGAGCTCGGCGGCTCGAATCTCGGCCGAGGGGTCGTGCGGGATCACGGCGAGGATGGCCTCGCGCTCGGCGAGGAGGCGGCCGTGGCGCAGTGCGTCACGCATCGGCCGGGTGACGAACCGACTCGCCTCGATCTCCGCGGGGTCGGTCATCGGCGTGCCGGTGTCGAGGACCCAGCCGAGCCGGCGGTCGGTGCCCCATTCCCGGCGGAGGTCGTCGGTCGCCTGCTCAAGGGAGTCGGCCACCACGTAGACGCTCGTGCGTTCCTTGGCTCGGCTCATCTTGACGTAAGCCAGCTCTCGTCCTCCGCCGTCCTCCCAGGCGTGGGCCCGCTCCACCGTGGAGCCCTGGCTGCGGTGGACCGTCACCGCATACGCGTGGGCCAGGCGATCGGCGGCGATCTCTGATCCCTCCAGCCTGACGATCTCATTGTCGTCGTCCATGCGAACCAGCAGAGAGTTCGCATCGGCCTTCACCCCCACCACCGTCCCGGTCTGGGAGGTGACGACCTTGCCGCCGGCGCCGGGGGCCAGGGTGACCACCCGGGCGCCCTCGGCGTAGCGGGCGCCGCCAGGTGCGACGAGCTCCGCTTCGCCGAGGCGACCGAGCGAGCGCCACACCTCCCGGCCCCTGCGGTTGAGCTCGGCCACGTTGGCTCTCCTAAAGGCGTCATGGCCACCGAGGGGTCCTTCGTTACATCACCGGCCCAGCCCTCGACCAGCTTGTCGATCGCCGTTGCACGGTCGCGCGCCACCACGATGCGGCTGTGACGCGCGTACCAGGCAACAGCTTTGGCAACATCGCCGTCGCGCAGCTGGGTCAGTGCTACCCGTTCGCCGGCGTCGCGCTGGCGCACGTTCTCGGCGAGCACATGCACTGCTCCGCCGAAGCGGGCGACGAGGGCCTCGAAGCCGCCGCCGGGGCCGACGGCGCCCAGTTGACGGTGATCGCCGACCATGACGACCTTGGCGTGCGCGCGTGCAGCATGGTGCAGCAGCTGCAGCATGCTCCTGTCATCCGTCATCGCGGCCTCGTCCAATACGACCAGGGTGCGGTCGTCGAGGGACATCTGGCCGTGCTCCAGGCGCCAGGTAAGGGAGGCCAACGTCCGGCTCGGCTCGATGCCGGCGGCTCGACCCAGGGTGCGTGCCGCTTGGCCGGACGTCGACGTGCCGATCACGCGATAGCCCTCGGCCTCGAAGGCCTCGCGCACCGCGGCCAGCGCCGTGGTCTTGCCCGAGCCGGCCACGCCGACGATCAGCTCCACGCCGCGGCCCGAGGTCGCCGTGGCCAGCACCGCCTCCCGCTGGCCGTCGGTGACGGGCATGCCTAGCTCCATCTCCCGTGCGGCGATCGCCAGTCTCGCAACGGCGGCGGGGACGGCCGGGGCGTCGCGGCGGGCCACCTCGATGTCGACGGCGGCGGCGATGGCCTGCTCGCGGGCGATGGTGGTGGCGGTGGCGTAGGGGCGCTCGGAGGCGGCGGGGACCGCCACCAGGGGCACCGACTCGGGATCGGCCAGCACCCGGTCGGCCATCTCCTCCAGGGCGGCCGGGTGCACGCCGTAGAGGCGGGGCGCGAGGGCCACGATGGCGTCACGGCGGGCGAAGACCTTGCGCTGGGCCAGCGGGCCCTCGGGAGCGAGCACCTCGGCGATGAGCTTCTGCTCCTCCCGTCGGTCGAGGTGTTGGCGGAGAGGCCGGCGCCGGCGCTGGTCATCCACCGCCCGGGCCAGCTCGGCCACCGGCCAGCCCACCGACGCCAGCTCGGCCAGCCAGCGGGGCAGAAGTTTGCCCACCGGCTCGTGGCGCTTCTGGGCCCGGGTGTCTCGGGCGATGATGCCCTTGGCCACATCGCTCGGCCCTGACGGTCATCGGGACGCGGAGGAAATGGCAAAGCGACGGCACTTCGGGGCGGTGCGGCGGCTGCCGTCCGGTCGTTGGCAGGCGCGGTACCGGCTCGAGTCGGGTGAGCGCATCACGGCGCCGAAGACCTTCGCTACCAAGGTCGAGGCGCAGCGGTGGCTTTCCGGGGTCGAGAGCGACATGGCGCGGGGCGAGTGGCACGACCCGCGGCTCGGCGAGGTCCCCTTCGAGGAGTGGGCTGCGACGTGGCTGGCGACGAAAGCTCCGCAACTGCGGGAGTCGTCGGTCGATCTGTACCGCTACCTCCTCCGCCGGCACATCGTCCCGGGCTTCGGCAGTACGCCGGTCGGCCGCATCACCCCCATGCAGGTCCAGGTGTGGCTCGGCGGTCTCCACGAACGCACGAGCTTGAGCCCGAACAGCGTGGCGAAGGCGTACCGGATCATGAAGGCGGTCATGGATGGGGCGGTCGACGCCCGACTGATCCCCCGGAACCCGTGCCATCAAGGGCGCAGGCACCGAGCACCACGAGGAGATGCAGATCGCCTCGCCCGAGCAGGTGGCGGCGATCGCTGCGGCGGTGGGTCCGCGATGGGAGGCGATCGTCTTCACCGCGGCCTACAGCGGCCTGCGCTGGGGCGAGCTCGCCGGCCTCCGGCGGCGCGACGTCAACCTGGTGACCAACATCATCTCAGTCACGAGAAAGCTCTCCGAGGTGAACGGCCAGCTGACGTTCAGCCAGCCGAAGAGCGCGGCCGGTCGTCGCAAGGTCGGCATCCCCTCGTTCGTTGCCCGCTCGCTGGCGACGCACATCGAGCTCTATGCCATGCCGGGCGGCGACGGGCTGGTGTTCCCGAGCCTCGAAGGCGAGCCGATGCGGCGGAGCAACTTCCGACGGCGGGTCTGGGAACCTGCCACCGCACAGGTCGGCATGAGCGGCTTCCGGTTCCACGATCTGCGGCACACAGCAGCGACCCTGGCGGCGGCGAGCGGGGCCAGTCTGCGGGCGCTCATGGCCCGTATCGGCCACGCCTCAGTGCGGGCGGCGGTGCTGTACCAGCACGTCATCGACGGCCAGGACGCCGAGATCGTCCGCTACCTGGAGGGGGTCGCAACGGCCCCGAATGAGGCCGAAGTTGTCCACAACGAGCCGAATCCTTGGGGCACGTTTGGGGCACGGACGATGCGAGATGGATATAGCCAGCAACGGCAACTTCGGCGCCTGACCAGGACCTTCGCGGTGGAGACGATGGGACTCGAACCCACGACCCCCTGCTTGCAAAGTAGATATCGACCGCCGCCTGACCAGCGCCTTTGTGCATCATCGCAGGTCACGGCCCATTTCTCTTCCACGATGTAGCGCACTGTAGCCACATGAAGAGCGATGCAATGCGGACTCTCAACGGACTCGGCAGCCGCCGGACAGCAGGCAGCCATAGGCTCTGGGCTGGCTGCGATGGCCGAGCGCGACGGGGTCGCGGCCATCCACGGCGCGGTCAGTCCCACGGCGCCATCGTCCGTCATCAACCATCTAATGGGCATGGGCCTATGGAGATCGCGACATGCCCCCGGCCCAACCCTGCGCAGCCCCGCCGGTGGCGGCGGTAGGCACCGAGGCAGCGACCGGCTCAGCGGCGGACTCCTGGGGTTGTCTCGCTGGCCAGTACCGCCGCCGGCCCACGACGCCGGCGTCGCCGCCCGTTAGGCACTTTCGATGCCGCTAGGGGTAGCACCCCATGCGGAGAAGGTGGCGGGCCTCGGCCAGCGTCGCCTGGTCGTCAGCGGCGGTGTTGCCTCTCGATCGCGTCACGGTGAGCGGGGTGGCGGTGAAACAGGGCGCGACGGTCCGGCAGAACGCAACGTCACTGGGCAGATGGATCGCCGAAGTCGAACGCCTACGCGGTGTCGACAAACCGATTGACTTGGAGTTGGGGCTGCTGCGAGAACCCGGCATAGTCGCCTTTTGTCCCAAGCGGAAACCAGCGTCTGGAAGAAGCCGAGCGATCGCGCCTCTGCGGTTTGCAGGTTTCGCAACGCCGATTCGACCAATGAGGCCAGTCGTAGGAGGCTGCATGATCGGCCTGGGTTTGATGGAGGCTCGTTGGGTTGGGTTCTCATGCCGCATCGGGCTGAGCGTTGTGACGGTAGTACGCGGCCTCGACCTCGGCCGGGGACCGGTCATCGAGCTCGCCGTGGATCCTCTCCTCCTTGAACCACGACACCCAGGCCCAGGTGGCGATCTTCGATGTCGTCAAGGCCGCGCCAGGGGCCGCCGTTGCGAGCTAGGGCGGCCGGGTTGCGGTGCAGCTCGGTCTTGAACAGGCCGATGGCGCTCTCGGCCAGAGCGTTGATGCTCCTATAGAAGTCAAGTGCTTCTACGCGGCGGACGCGAGGTCTCGCGGCCCGCTCGGCGGGGGCAGCAGGCTGTACACCTCCCGGGCGAGGTATCGCTTCAGGCAACGGATGATCTCCCGCTTCGAGAGGCCCTCGGTGGTGCGGCGCTCGACGTAGGCGATGGTGGCAGGATGCCAGCGCATCCGGACGATGATGGCCCGGTACAGAGCGGCGTTCGCTTGGCGGTTCCCGCCTCGGTTCAGCCGGTGCCGCCCGTTGGTCTTGCCGGAGCCGGCGGGAATCGGACAGGCGCCGCAGAGCTTGGCCAGTGCAGCATCGGAGCGGATGCGGTCGCTGTTGTCGCCGGCGGTGACGAGCATCTCGGCGGCGATGTCGGGACCGATGCCGAAGGCAGCGACGAGCTCCGGGGCAGCGGTCTTCGTGAGCTTCTTGAGATGGCGCGAGTGGACCTTGATCTCCTCGTGGAGCTCCAGCCACCGACGAGCAAGCGAGGCCAGGACCTGACGCATGGCGACCGAAGGGTCGGCGATGTCGCCGCCGTCGTCGAGCTCGGCACACGCCGTCATCAGCTTGAAGTTGCTGAGGGGTTCGAGCTGGCAGCGCAGCTCATCCCCTGCCGTCACGAGCGTCGCCTTGAGGGTGATCATCGCCTGGGAGTGGGCGTTGACGGCGGAATCACGGGCGATCTTGACCAGCCGGATCGCTTCGACGATGCCGTCCGCGAGCTTCGGCACCGCCGTCGCCTTCCCGGCCAGCACCTCGCGAGCGGCGTGCTCGGCGTCGACGGCGTCGCTCTTGCCGGCCAGGCGGCGCTCGCCCTTGCGGGGCGGTCGGCTGACCTCGATGATCTTGTGCCCGTGCCGGCGGAGGAACCGCGCCAGCCCGCTGCCGTAGGATCCGGTGCCTTCGACGCCGAACATGGCGACAGCGCCAAGGTGGTCGGCCCATCCCAGTAGTTGGGCATAACCGTCGGGGTTGGCCGCGATCGCCAGCTCGGCGAGCCGGCCGCCGAGACCGTCGAGTGCGACGGCGAGGTGTTCATCCTTGTGCGTGTCGACACCGACGACGACATCGCCGCGGCCGAGTGCGATTCTGGTCATGTTGTTGATCTCCTCACAGGTCAACAGCAGCTCGCCGGTCGGGCGGGAAGGACAGGACTGCGAGGGGACCTGGTGAGATCAGGCTCCTATTAGGTCCTGCCCGCTCGGCTGGCGGGCAGCCTCTTCGGTCTGGTGTGCTGCTCCGACGGACGACACGTCAACGCGAGGGCACGGAGCCGGTCATAACAAGGGTCAGCCCGTATGGAGCAGCACAGGTAGATCATCGCAGTCGTAGCTGTCACCCTTGGAGCCGACGGAGGTGACCGCTCCGGCCTCGGCCAGGCGCTCGGTGTAGACGATGGCCAGATACTGCCGCCGCGGTCGCTGTCGTGGACCAGCCCGTCGAGGCTCCCGCCGGGCCCAGATGGCCATCTCCAGGGCGTCGAGGGCCAGGCTGGCCCGCAGGGTGCGGTCCACCCGCCAGCCCACGATCCGCCGGGAGAAGACGTCGATGACGAAGGCGGAGTAGGCGAAGCCCGACCAGGTGGCCACATAGGTGATGTCGGCCACCCACAAGGCGTTGGGCCGGGTGGCAGCGAAGGCCCGCTCCACCAGGTCGCTGGGACGGGGCGACACGTCGGCGGGGATCGTCGTGCGCCGCTTCTTGCCCCGCACCCGGCCCTCCAGGCCCATCCCGGCCATCAGCCGCTCCACGGTGCAGCGGGCCACGACGACGCCCTCCCGGTTGAGCTGACGCCACACCTTGCGAGCACCGTAGACGGAGTAGTTGGCCTCGAACACCCGGCGGATGTCGGCCTTGAGCTGCTGGTCGCGCAGGCGGCGCCGACACGGGGGCCGGCTCTTGGCCGAGTAGTACGTCGACGGGGCGATCTCGAGGACCTCACAGATCGGCTCGACCCCGAAGCGCTCACGGTGGGCGTCCACGTACGCGATCACTTCTTCGGTCGGCGGTCGAGCTCCGCCCCGAAGAAAGCCGCTGCGCTCTTGAGGATCTCATTGGCCCGGCGTAGCTCCCTGTTCTCCCGCTCCAGCTCGGCGATGCGGGAGCGCTCGTCGCGGCTCAGAGTCGAGCCGGTGCCGCCCTCGGCCTCGTCATCGCGCACCCACTGGCGCAGGGTCTCGCGCCTGATGCCCAGCTGCTTGGAGATCGGCGTGTAGCCGCCCTCGGTCACGCCACGCGCCTCCTGCCACTCTCGGACCAACCGCACCGCACGTTGTCGGAGCTCGTCGGGGTACACCCTCGGTCTCGCCATGGCCTCCATCCTTCCTGCACGGTATGGAGTGCCCTGCCCTGGATTGCGTGGAGTCGGGTTATTGGACTCATGCCGCTGTCGTGGGTTGGTGACCTGCCTCGAACTCGACTGGGGAAAGCATGCCCAGCGCGGAGTGCCGGCGCTGGCGGTTGTGGAAGATCTCGATGTACTCGAAGATGGCGTTGGCCAGTTCGACGCGGGTGCGCCACCGTTGGCGGTCGAGGAGCTCGACCTGCATCCTGCTCCAGAACGACTCGACGACGGCGTTATCGAAACAGTCACCCACCGATCCCATTGACGGGAGCAGCCCCGAGTCGATCGCCCGGCGGGTAAAGGCCCAAGAGGTGAACTGGGTGCCCTGATCCGAATGGATCACGGTGCCCTCCGGACGACGCTGCTGTATGGACATACCCAGGGCGTTGGTTACGAGTGCGGCGGTGGGCGCGCTGTCAATGGACCAGCCGACGACCCGGCGTGAGAAGACGTTGAGCACGACTGCGCAGTAGACCTTGCCTTCGCGGGTCGGGTGCTCGGTGATGTCGGTCACCCACAGCCGATCCGGGGCATCCCGGTGGAACCGGCGGTCGACCAGGTCGGCGGCCGTGGGCAGGTTCGGGATACGCCGGTAGCGAGGTCGACCCGAGAGGCCTTCGATGCCGGCTCGGCGCATGAGCTGATAGACGGCCTCGTGACCGACGGCGATGCCGTGGCCCAGCGTCAGCTCGGCGTGCACCCGCCGATAGCCGTAGACGCCCCGCGTGGCGGCGTGCACTGTCCGGATGAGATCGGTCAGCCAGGCGTGGCGGATCGCCCGAACCGACGGCGCCCGCGACCGCCAGGCGTAGTACCCAGACTCCGAGACGCCGAGCACCCGGCAGGCCACCTCGACGGGCAGCCCCTCTGCGGCCATCACCTTGGCGGCCGCGAACCTCCTTTTGGGTCGGCCCGGTCCTTCAGCAGCTCGGTCGCTCGGCGATGGACAGCGAGCTCTGTCTCGAGCTCGCGGATGCGCTTTCGAGCTGCCGTGAGCTCGGAGCGCTCGGCGCTGCTCAGCCCCGCTTCGAGACCACGGTCGATCCGGTCCTGGCGCCGCCAGGTGTAGATCGTCTGGCCGCTGATCCCGAGGTCGGCCGCCACCTCGGCGACCTTGCGGCCGGAGTCGACCAACTCGACGACTCGCCGGCGGAACTCCGCCGGGTAGCCCTTTGCTCCCATAGCTGTCCTCCTTCAAGGACAGCAGCATCACAGTCCAGTTATCTGACTCCACGGATGCCGGGGCACTCCAGAGTCTCCGCGGATCCGGGGGCGGTTCAGCGTGCCACCGAGCGTTACCGTGCAATGGAGCCTCCTGGGCTGTGGGTGCCTTCGACAGGTCCACAATCATCAAGGGCCTCATCCATCAGGTGACCCCTGTCGACAACGTCCGTGGTCATACAGCTAGCCGGCTACGAGGTCCCCACTCGAGAGGGAAATACCTTGGTCTACCTAGTGTGGGGTCTCTACTCCGTCTCGGCCAGACGGTGCAGGATCCGGGGTATCCCAGACATCATCTACGTAGCTCGAGACATAATCATACGTGTCAACGTCCGTAGCGGCTTGTTGTCCCGATGATCCGAACACCCTCAGCGTTGGCCAGGGCCCCACCGAAAAAATGGACAGCATCCGTGCGGCTTCCGATCTTTCCCGTAAGGAAGTCTTCACACTCTCCTTGGAGATATCAATCGGAAGCGCCAGGTCTCCTTGAATGGTCTTCCGACACCGACTAACGTAGCTTTGGCAGTCCCGTTCGCCCACAGGTGCATCACATTCGAGGTCCCACAAAGTGGCCACCAAATCGGGCCGCCAGTCATTCCAAACATCTAGAATGAAAATCCATCGGTCAACGGCTCTCTGCGCATCGTCCTGCTCGCCCTTACCCGATGCTAGTCTCAGTTCAGCCTGGATCATCCGGGCTCCTACTATCGGCAACAACCTAGCATCCAAAGCGGCATGTAACGCAGCCCGGGCCTGCTCAACCGCAAGGCCATATTGACGGGCACCTAGAGCGCCCTCAATATCATAGGCCAGTGTAAAAAGGTCCCGGAGCGCGCCGAGCCGCCGTTTTTGAATATGTATGAGCCGTTCCTGAGTCTCCTCATCCCTGAGTTCCCGCTGCTTCTGGAGAACACTAGTTCTTGGCGACATAGAACCCCCTAATACCAACTACTGGGCCTTGCTTGCATGAGTCTTTAGTTGGACGAGTCCGCGTCCGTGCAACCGTGCAACGAGGGTATAAACCACCACCGACGCGTAGTCTGCGGGATGAACGACACCCTCCTCGATCAGTCTTTCAACTAGTGTGTCTCGCAGGATCGGCTCCTCGATGTCTTTCCAGATTGCGGTATTTACTGGGCCCAGCCGGCAAACGAAGCCGTCCGCGTCAACTAAGATCGCGTCAGCCCCCACGTAACCTTCCTTCACGCTCGGATCTCTGCTTATGAGAACGTGCTCTGCCGTCGGCGGCTGCTGCAGCGGAACCTCGCACCAAGTCAGGAACTCGCCGACGACAGTCAGATAGTCTTCGACCGAGCGGTCGCCGATATTCCGAACATCCCACATCCGCTTGTATTCAGGCGACAATAGACCAAACCGCCGCTCCGCCTTCTCGAATCTCCATTTCGTTCCCGGGTACGCCTCTCCATGGCGCGCGAGAAAGGCGTTCGTAGCCCACTCGGCGGCACACCTGGAACGAAAAAGCGCAGTGAGCTGGTCTCCGAGAAGAAGATCCACAGTCGCTTCCGAGAAGTTTCGGATGGATCGGTTCGCAGCGAGCTGGCCAAAGACGCTTGCGGCTATGCTCTTGTTGAACCGCGTCTGCAGCGCATAGAACCGATCAGATTGCTTGACTGGAATACCAATCGCGGTGCGGTAGTAAAGGTCAATAGAGTCGTCGCTTATGTGCGCACAATCTCCTAGTCTGTCAACAGAGTTCAGTTCCTCAGCGAGCGCCTCCATTTCGTGAAGCGAGTAGTATTCGCAGTCGATGTAGTAATTGCGCTGGAATACCGGTTGTTGCAGAAGGTCTATCTCGGTGGGTGTGACGATGAAGAAGTCAAGATCGGAGTGCGCGTTTCCGATCCTTTCCACGCGGGAGCCGCTGACATACACGATGTCATGATCGCCGGTCACGAGGCGTTCTATGACCTCACGGTCCCTGTCCCGGAGGATCTCGTCAAGATTCACGCAGCATCCCAAAGTGGCCCGTCATGCGCTCTCCTGTGGCGTATGCGTGCGTCTTCTCGTCGGATAGCGTACCAGTTCAGGGCACGCCAAGGGCTGAGCAGGACAGGGCGTCCGCGCACCGACCCGGATTGGCAGGGCTGAATCATGAAGGTGTCTCCTTACAACCTGCAAAGGGCCCGCGTTGTCAAGCCTGAGCACGTCGGCGGGATGGTCGTGTGCTGCGGTACGCTAAAGCAAGGCCGGATACGCGCACAGCGCCGGCCGCCTCAACGGGGGCGGGAGCACTGCGAGACGGCCGATTCCTGCAGAGGGTCGAGCTCGGGTCCTCATTGGGGTAATCCAGTAATGTGACTGAGGAAGGCGGGCGTCGGAGGGCGAACCGCCAGGCAGGGAGGACGGCGCTCGTGGCACCAACAGACTACAACGCCTCCGGCCGTGATGGTTGGTCGGTTGAGGCCGTGGGCCTCGGTCGGGTGTTTGGTTCGAAAAAGCGTCCGAACGTGGTGGCACTGTCGGACGTATCGCTGCACGTCGGTGCGGGTGAGGTGCACGGGCTTCTCGGTCCGAACGGAGCGGGCAAGACGACACTTGTCAAGATCCTATCAACGATCCTGCTACCCACTTCAGGCTCCGCTCGCGTGATGGGTTACGACGTCGTAACTGACACCGCGGCCGTTCGCGTGCTAATTGGCATCGTCCTCGGCGGCGAGCGGGGCCTTTACAACCGGCTGACCGCTCGCCAGAACCTCTCCTACTGGGCCGCTCTCTACCGTGTCGCTCCTGCGGACGCCAGAACCCGCATTGCGCGACTGCTCGAGCGGTTTGGTCTCGCAGATCGAGCAGATGACCGTGTGCAGACTTACTCAAGAGGAATGCGCCAACGTCTACATCTGGCTCGGGGGATGATTCACGACCCATCCGTTCTGTTCCTCGACGAGCCGTCGACGGGGATGGACCCGGTCGCCGCCCGCGAGTTTCGATCGATTGTGCGTGAGTTAGCGGCTGAGGGCCGCACGATTTTCCTTACCACCCATGACATGGCGGAGGCTGAGGCCCTGTGCGACCGAGTTACGTTGATCGATCATGGGCGTGTCCTAGCCACCGAATCACCGACGGTCCTCTCTCGTCGTCTGTCGCTGTACGATCGCATCGAGTGCGTCGGCGCTGAGGCCGAGGTACTCAAGGAGTTGTGCTCCGTGAGCGGCGTCGACCTGGTCACCGTCACCGCCGAGGGCGCCAGGATCGACGTCGGCGCTGATGCGGCTGTCGGTGACGTGATGCGCCGGCTAGTCGCCGCAGGTGTCACGTCGCTCCGTGTTACTCGCCCCGGTCTGGAGGAGGTCTATCTGCGGCTCGTGGGTGAGCGAGGCTTCGAGGTCTGAGTGCGCGGCCTGCGAGGTGCCATCCGGCTGCAGCTCCGGATTGTTGCCGCCGACCGGGGCTACCTCAACGAGATCCTGATGAACCCGTTTTTCAGCGTGATCTTCCTTGGAATCATCTGGGCGGCCGGACGAAAGGATCTCGTCCCCTTTGCGGTGGTCGCGCCGGTACTCATTACGCTTTGGGGCATGGCGCTAGAGATCTCGGGTGACATCGTCGACTCTGATCGCGGCGCGGGCACTCTGGAAGGCGTGGTGGCCACTCCTGTCGGGTTTCCCACAGTCGTATGCGGCCGGGTGCTGGCCGTGACGGTTTTGAGCCTGACGGCAATCGTCGAAACCTGGCTGGTTGCGCGAGTCGGCTTTCGGGCCGAAGTCGAGCTTCACCACCCACGGGTGCTGATCGTGACGCTGCTGGCAACTGGATGGGCTATGACGGGAGCGGCCAACATCATGGCCGGCCTCTTCGTGCTGGCTCGGACGGCCAGGACGTTTCAAAACACCATCAACTACCCCGTGTACCTCCTCGCCGGTGTAATCGTGCCGATCTCGTATCTGCCCGGCTGGCTCCGCCCGATCGGCCGCCTGCTCTTCTTGTCGTGGAGTGCAGACCTGCTCCGTGACGCCCTTTCGCCAGCGCCGGTGCGCGACCCCGTTACGCGACTGGGCGTGATCGTCTTACTCGGTGCCGTCGCTCTGGTCCTTGGCCGCGCAGCTTTGCAGCTTGTGCTGCGCCGGGTGCGGGCGTCGGGCACGTTAGGCCTCGAGTGACTGGCATTCGCGACGATGCTCGCGTGCTCCGTTACGCCGCTCTTTGTGGCTTCCAGGATTTCGCCGGCACTTATTCGGTCTGGTCATGGGTGTTCGGTTTGTTCCTACGGATGATGACGCAAGTCGCGTTTTTCGCTTCCATCGGTCGCTTGCTGAGTTCGCAACAGGCAGTGGAGTATTTGCTCATCGGCAATGCGGTGGCGGCCGCTCCGATCGGGTGCTTGACGGCGACGACCGCCACGACGTGGGAGCGCGTAGCTGGGACCCTTCCGCTGTTGGTAGCGTCGCCGACCAGTGCCTTGCTCGTGCTGATGGGGCGGAGTGTCTTCTTCATGGCCAATGGCCTAGCCTTCGCCCTCGGTGCTTTGCTACTGGTGCCCCCGCTCTTCGACGTGGCCATACCGCCCGACCGGTTACCGGCACTGGTCGCTCTTGTTGCGCTCGTAACCACCAGCACCTACTTCGCAGCCACCTTTCTCGGAGGGCTCGTGTTGAACGCAACGTCCGCCCGCCGCACCGTGCCGCAGGTGGCCCGTATGGCGATCATGGCGTTCTCTGGAGTCAGCGTGCCCCGCTCTTCGTTTCCCGAAGCCCTGAGCTGGGTCGGGGGCGTGCTGCCCGTAACTCACGGGTTGGACGGCGTGAGGGAGCTGGTCGGCGCCGGTCGGGTGACCGTCGTCGTCGGGGATGCAGCACTCGAAGCACTTGTCGGTCTTGGCTGGCTGCTCGCCTCCTTGGCCACGTTCCACCGCTTGGCGGCGGCAGGCAGACGAGACGGCTCGATCGTTTTCTCTACTGTGTAACGATCAGAGCCGATGTTGCAACGATTCTGCATAGCTGCGTCGGCGACGGGCTCCCTTCAGGTCGGGTTGTCGGTCTTCAGCAGGCCAAGCCGCGGAGGATCAGGACTGCCAGGCGGCGCGGAGACACGACACCCGTCATCCGGTGTAGGAGGAGGCGGCCTCTCCTCGGCCTTGGGCGGCCTCGGATGCACTCGGCGAGGAAAGGGCCAAACCGAGGTTCCCCGCGCGGACAGCATGTGTCCAAAGCACACATCGTCCTCGAGCTGGCCAAGGTTGGCACATCTCGGCTAAACCCGCCTGGGATCTGGGAGGCTGCCTTCGCCCGCTACCTCTCCGCAAGTACACGCCATCGACTTGGACCGTGGTCGCGCTGATGTCAGGGCGTCGGTACATCTCGGGGAGAGCGCAACTTAGATGGTCGTGTGGCGCCGAGTCTGGATGGGATCATCTGCTCCGGACGTCCGGGCTTCTAAACCAACGACTTCGTTTGGTGCCGCGAGGCGGACTGTCACCTCCCGTTCATTGCATCCCTCGAAGAAGGCGCGAAGAATGGGGCGGTGGGGATCGACCATCGATAGGATGAACATCCAGAGGCCCGACCGCTCGGCGAGCTGCCTATCGATGGCGGTGCACTTGTCCCGTACGGGATCGTGCTCCCATGGCACCCGGTGCATGTGGTAGCTACCCAGTAGCACCGATCCCGCCCGCTCGCACTCTTGATCGGCCAACATGAACTCCCAGGGGTCGGTAACCCAGCCCCGGCGGTCGAGAGGGGTCTCGGACCGGATGGCGTACGCCTCCATAAGTCGGTCGATCTCCTCTTTGACCTCGGGGTCGTCGCGGGCATTCCTCCTCAGAGGGAAGACGTGAGTTGCTTGGGCCGCATGCTTGAGCAGTCGAGCGCCGATCAGCCCGTAGGCCTTCGACGCTTGCTCCTCGCCCGGCCGGTGCTCACCCGCCAGCTTTCGGCGTGCATGGGCTACTACTTGCCAGTAGAGCTCCAAGGGGAAGACGACTTCCTCAAGGTCGCTCAATGGCGTACGTTCCCCCCACCTCCGTATTCTGCGCCCGTCGAGGAATCTGTCAGCCACGCCGCGGCACTGGCGAGGACGCGGTCGACCGTTTCCCGTGCCGAACCTAGGTAAAGACTCGGATCGAGAGCGCCATCAATGGCGCTGATGTCGAGCTGGGCGGTGACGAGGGGGGTCTCCATCAGCGTTTCCCTCAGGCTCCTCCCTTCGGTTTGCGCCCGCTGACTCATTTCATAGACCAAAGCGTGCGCGGTCTGCTTCCCGAAATTTCGTGCCAGTGCAAACATCAAGGCTTCGGAGCAGATCGCCTCGGACGCTGCCCGAGCCTCCATAGCCATCCGGTCAGCTTCAACGTCGAGCCCCCCCAGAACCCTCGAGAGTATCGCCAGTGCGGCCAACGTGTAGTGCGACACGTCCCCAATCGAGACCCACTCCAAGCGCAATGCTCGTCCGTCGCGCTCATGCTCGTTGATAAGCCCTTCTAGGGCCAAAACCGTATTGGCCGCTGCCAGGCGAGCGAGGACCACTACCTGTTCGCAATTCTCGGGGTTGCGCTTGTGCGGCATCGTGCTGCTGCCCACCTTGCCGTAGTGCCATCCCTCCCGGAGCTCGCCGAACTCCGGGCGCGACAACATCCGGATCTCCTCAGCAATCCTGGCCAGCGTCCCCGTCAGCATCGCCATGCTGGTGACGAACTCGGCCACCCGGTCGCGTGCCGAATGCCAACCTATGGAAGGGACACCGAGTGACAGGCGAGCTGCGAAGCTCTCGATCAGCGTGCTTCCCTTGTCGCCGAATCCGGCCATGGTCCCCACCCCGCCGGCGAGCTGGACCACGAGGACCCTCTGGCGCGCGGACTCCAGGCGCTGGGCGGCCCTGACAAGCTCATCGATCCAGCCCGCAACCTTGAACCCGAAGGTGGTCGGTAGTGCGGGGCGCGCATGCGTGCGGCCGATCATCAGGGTGTTCCTGTGCGACCGGGCGACCTCGATCAGCCGCGTGACGATTTGCTCGAGCTCCGCCCCAGCGGCTTCCAGCGCCTCGCGCATCTCCAGCACTTGGCCAGTGTCACCGATGTCCTGCGTAGTGGCGCCGTAATGGACGTATTCGCCAGCGCCGTCGCAACACGCCAGCTGGAGGCCTCGCAGAAGTGAGACAAGCGAATGCTCAGTATCCCGGATGCCGTCCCGGACCTCGTCCAGGTTGATGTTCTCGACCCGCGCCGCTTTGGCAATCTCTGTCGCCGCCCCCCTCGGGATCAAGCCGACGTCGGCCTCGCTCAGGGCTAAGGCTGCCTCGATGTCGAGCCACCGCTGCATCCGGCAAACGTCACAGAAGATTCGTTGGCTGGCAGGCGTCGAATAAGAAGGCCCAAAGAAGCGGGAGTCCACTATGTGGCTTCGCTCGTGCCAACAGGTCTCCGGCCCGCCGCGCTCACTCATTTGCGCTCGGCCATCGCTGAGGGAGTCCCGCCAGCAAGCTGCGTCGTGACGGGCTTCCAATACCCATACGGCTTCCGTCCGCTTAGATCGGGGCACGCCTCGCACAGCGCCATCGCCGCGTCCCGGGGCGTAACCGACTCGGCGGTAGAGATACTTAAGGTGGCTGTCACCAGCTCCCTCATCCTGGCAGCTACATGGTCGAGCACCCATTCGGGGGTTGGACATAACGGCGCGCCGAACAGCGCGTCCATAGACGCTGAGCCGCCGCAGCCCCCGACAAAGTCAGGGACGACAACAATGCCGCGGGAATGAAGGCTTTGCTCCACGAGTGGGGCCAGACCGAGGTTGGCACCGACCGCGACTACTCTAACAGGAAGACCAGATGCCTGATCGAGGGTGATGGCATCTTCGCATGCGGCGAGGACAAGAACGTCGGCCTGCAGCTCCGTCACGACTTCGGGCGGGCCGAGGCGGGCACCTGACGACCGGCCCTCCGACACGGCTACGCCGTGGGGCAGGGACAGCAGCGAACGACTGTCCAGGCCGTGGTCGCTGAATAGACATGCGTGCTCGTCGGCTACCGCGCAGATGCTCACGCCGGCTTCGGCTAAAGCGAGCAGGACCCCTCGCCCTACGCTTCCGAAGCCTTGGAGTGCGACTCTCAGGCGGAGGACCTCACAACCGGCCACCACGGCGGCAGTCAGGGCGGCGTGCGCGAGCGCATGCCCGGCTCGTCTTTGGGCCAGGGTGAAGCCGTTGACAGGCGTGCTGAGGACGCCCATCCGTTGCAGGAAGTCAAGCTCCGATAGCCCCTGAGCAGGAGCGATGGCCATCTTGACGGACATCATGCCCTCTTCATGTGCCACCTCTTCGATCTCAGTCCACGTCGTACCCAGGTCGGGCCCGAGCGATAGCCGCGTGAGCAAATACGGGCGCAAGAATCTCACGAACCGCCGCAACGCCTCTCGCTTGTTGGGAGACTCGGGATCGTAATCAATCCCAGCCTTGGCCCCATCGACGGCAAGCCCAAGCAAACGCTCCTTGAGGCTCATTGCCTCCGCCAGTGCTACGACGGTGTCGGCGACCAAACCACTGCGTACTCGGAGCCCCCCGGCGGCCAACCGGTCGCCCTGCCCAGCAAAGGCCAGGTAACCGCTGAAACCCTCCTGGGGGTCCACGTACTCCACCAGTTCCGCGCTCCGCCTACGGACCGATTCCCGCCCATCGTCGTCCACAGTGTCAGGGTAGAGTGTCGTACCGGCGCACGCAATAGCGAGTTCCGCAACTCCGTAAGCCAACCGCGTGCCTACTTGAGGCGTCAAAGATTGGAGCGTCCGTACGTATGATCGACTATGTCCAGCTAGATGGTTCCCGGGACGCGTGGAAAGGACGGTTCAGCACTGCAAAGCCGTTTCCACATCTGGTTGTAGATCAGCTATTTGAATCCGAACCCGTTCATGAAGCGGCGTCGACGTTCCCGGGGCGGGCGGACATGACGGAGAGACCGGGCCGGCCCGGTGTATTCGAGCTTGCTGACCGAGAGTCTCTGTCTCCACCACTCCTCAAACTGTCGGACGAGCTTATGGGCGAACGTTTCAAGGCTTGGCTATCGTTCGTTACCGGCGTGGACGATCTCCTAACCGACCCTTACGGTATATGGGGCGCTCTTCGGCAGTATGGCGACGGTGTAGAGGTCAACATTCACGCCCCTCCCGGTCCGCATCCAACGAAGCCATGGGATCGCCGACTGACCCTGATACTGCACCTCGGCGAGGGCCTCCGAGAGGCCAATGGGGGGTGCTTCGAGTTGTGGGATGCGCAGAAGAAGGCCCCGAGCGTGTCAATAGCACCGCTGTTCAACCGTGCCATCGTCTTTCTGGCTACTCCCGCGTCATTTCACAGCGCCAGCCGAACGCGATTAGCGCTCGGCCAGACACGCAAAATTGTGCAGATCTTATACTTCAGCCGCCGGTCAACGGTCTAGAGGGATCGGCTCATGTCAGGCCGAGCAGAATCCTCGAAGGGACGCCTCAGCACAAGATCCGGACACTGAAGCGGCGCATCCAGGCGTCGATTTCGAGGAGGTTCTTTCCCAACGCTCGCGAACGTCGCCAACCTACGGCCGCCATTTGTTGATCGTCAATCAGCGCAGCCACACGCGTGCGGTCGACTAATGGATCGAGTGGTGAGGACGTGTCGGCGATCCATTCCTTCAACCGTCTGCTCAGCTCATCGTCGTATCGCGGGTCCTGGATCGCCGGGAAACCGCTCTTCTCACGGTGGAGCACTTCGGGAGGGAGCAGGTGCTTAACCGCCCGACGCAGAATCCCCTTCTCCATGGCACCAGTTGTCCGCATGGACCAGGGGATATTCCAGACGTACTCGAGGAGCCGATGATCGCAGAATGGCACCCGAACCTCCAAGCCGACTGCCATACTGAGCCGGTCCTTACGGTCGAGCATAAGCGGCAAGTAACGGGTCAGGGTTAGGTATGACAATTCTCGTATCGTCCTGTCAGCTCCTCTTTCACCAGCAAGATATGGCACCTCAGCCAGTGCTTGGCTATACCTGTCCGCCACGTATGCGTCGAGATCGATAGACCGGCGAGCCTCCTCGGAAAGGAGGTCCGCGATATCAGGGATGGTGGTGCGCCACGGAAAATTCCGTAGCGTGGGCGGAGGTAGATTCCGGAACCACGGGTAACCGCCGAACACCTCGTCGGCGCCTTCGCCGGATAATGCTACGGTGGAGTGCTTGCTCGCCTCTCGGCAGAGCAGGTACAGAGAAGCGTCCATATCGCCATGCCCGGGGAGATCGCGTGCCTCCAGCGTTCTCTCGTGCTGGTTAAGCAGGTCGGCAGCGGTCAGGACGACATTGGTATGCCGCGCACCCACGTGCTCTGCCATCAGGCGCGCGAACGGAGCGTCCATCGTTGGACGCTGGGTGGAGGGACGAAAGTACCGTTCGTCATTCTCGAAGTCGACCGAGAATGTGGCAGGTGGTCTGCGACCGTTGGCTTCGAGCGTGCGCGCGGCCAACGCTAGAACGACGCTCGAGTCAAGGCCGCCCGATAGAAGCGTCGACACAGGCACGTCAGCGATGAGATTCTGGTCGACGATGTCTTCCAGCAGAGCCCGAACAGTTCGCACAGTCGTCGGCAAGTCATGCTTGTGAGGGTGGCTGGACAGAGCCCAGTACTGTTGAAGACGCGCTCCGGCGTGGTCCAACTGTAGCGTGCATCCCGGGCGGAGCTCGTGGAGCCCATGAAACACGGCGTGGCCAGGGCTTCGACCTTTGTTGAGTCCGAAGAGTTCGCACAGACCTGACGCGTCGATCGCGGGGGTGAAGAGCGGATTCACCAGCAGTGCTTTTGGCTCCGAGCCGAAGAGCAAGCCAGTTCCGTACGTGAAGTAGTAGAGAGGTTTAATCCCGAAGCGATCGCGCGCTAAGAGCAACCGCTGGAGACGCTGATCCCAGATCGCGAAGGCAAACATGCCGTTGAGCCGGGTGACGCACGCGTCTCCCCATTGAAGGTAGCTACGGAGAACGACCTCGGTGTCACAGCGGGTGCGAAAGGTATGGCCATGCGACTCGAGCTCGGCGCGCAGCTCGCGAAAATTGTAGACTTCACCGCTGTAGGTCAAGACGGCGCGCTCCGCGATGTCAAGGTCCCACATAGGTTGTCTGCCGCCAGTGATATCTATCACGGCAAGACGACGGTTCCCGAGGGCAACCCGTGGCGCCAACCAGAGCCCCTTATCGTCGGGGCCCCGACACGACATCGTGTCGTTCATGGCGTTCGCGGTGAGTCGCTCCTCGGTGAGATCGCGCTCCCAGTCGACCCATCCGGCAATCCCACACATAAGAGTCGGCTCCTTACGTTACCTTGGGGAGCGCATATCGAGCCACTGACGAAGACTTGTTTGGTCTCGATAGACGGTATTTTGCTCCCCGAGCCGCCCGCGACGACCGGCGAAGAGATGGGCTCTTGCTGAAGATCGTTCCGCTGTGACGGTGATCACACGGACTGAAGTACGTGTGATGAACCGACGTCGTGCCAATCAATGGTGACCTCCGAGCCATCGTTATGCAGTTCGCGGGTGCATGTCGTAGGGGCAAAAGGCTGCTCAGCCCGAAACGTGCCGGCGCACCCCCAGTGCAGGCGCGTCCGGAGAGGCAGCGGCCGTATTGAGCTGGACTGCTTCTGGCGGGTGCCGTCGCCGTCATGCCCGCACGACCGAGAACAGGGACCGCTCGCCCACGCGCCCTAATGACCTCCCACACGGAAGCGCCGAGAGCGCCGGCAATGTGTCACGTCGGGACCCGCTCCATAGAAGCACGAACCGCCTTGAATCCGCCCGGCGGCAGATCCCGTGCGCCCCCGAGTGCGGCGGCTTGAATCTCGGCTCTCGCCGCCTCCTCCATGGTGATTACAAGCTTCGCTGCGGCACGGGGAGAGGCCGCGAAGGCAAGCACTCCATGGTTAGCCAGCAGCACAGCCCGGGTGGTCGAGTTCTTTTCGAGCGCATCCGCGATTCCACGAACCGAAGGCTCCGATCCCCGCGGCGCCCACCGAACAACCGGTACAGCAGAAGACTGACCGTGACGGAGGAGAGGCTCGTAGCGGCAGGGGAGGGGTCGGTGAGCGAGAGCAAACGCGACCAAGTGAGGCGAGTGTGTGTGAAGAACAGCGTTCGCGTCGGGCCGTGCCTGATAGACCACCATATGCATGCCGACAATTTCCCGTGTCGACTTTCCCAGCCGACCGCTCTCTACACTCCCGTCGAAGCGAAGGACTGCGATATCGTCTGCAGTAAGCCCGTCTATCGTGCCTGTGGAAGTGAGAAGCACCTGCTGGTCGTTAAGACGCGCGCTGAAATTCAAGTGTCCTGTAGAAGACATTGAGCCGCTCGCAGCGAGCAGGTGCGCAGCCGCGATCAGTGCGCTCCTGAGCTCCTCCGACGTTGACCCCAACTCCAAGTTCGACTTGGCTTCCGGAACCATCCTAGAAGTCACCACCTTACGTGGTCTTAGAAGGCAACCCGCGCTGCCGGGTGATCAAATCTGGTACACAATACTCCTTTTGGGCGCTGCCGTACGACCTAAATACATACCGCAGAACGACTCAGTGCAGCTCGGAAGTGAACGGCTCGCTCGATGAACGGGTCGTGCCGCCGCACCCTCTCACCGGAGAAAGGTCACCACGCCTACCGGCGGCTGACGTAGGTCCAGGGGAACCGGCGTCGGACGTTGTAGTCCTTCGGGAAGGCGAGATGCGTCCCTCGGGGCCGGCGACTAAACTGGGCCTCCCGTCGTTTTCGAACATCCTCGCCCAAGGATAGCGAAGAGCAAGTCCGCGGGGGTGAGCTAGATGTAGCAACCCCACGACATTGGTGATGCGGTAGGAGTCCACCGACGTGAAGACTTAACCGGCCCGAAATGCGCGGAGGCTCCATACCTCGGAAGTGAGGATGGAGCATGACTACAAGTGGTGGGCGGCGTAGGCCGCAGAAGTACCTGGCCGAGTCTGCGTGAGCGGGCAGTGCGGATGGTGCGGGAGGTCCGCGCGGGAGTCGGGGGCGGTGCCCCGCATCGCCAGCAGCTCGGCATCGGCGTCGAGTCCCTGCGGCGTGAGTGAACCAGGGTCACCTTGGACGCCGACGGGGGACCACCACCGCGGAGGCAGCCCGCCTCGCCGAACTGGAGCAGGAGAACCCGGGACCGGCGCCGGCAAACGGCATGTTAGGGCGGCATCGCTACCTTGGACCGAGTTCGATGGTCGACCCAGGAAGTAGTCGCCTTCATCGACGCGCACGGGGGGGCGGCGCTCCGATGCCCTGCGATGACTTGACACCTCACCACCGTCAAGCCGTTGTCCAGCCAGGCCTTGATCCGGTCGTGATGGGCCACGCCTCCCGGGTGGCCGTCGGAGCGGTGAGGTCGGACGGCTTCACCACCGCGCCGGGCCAGCGGCCGCCTCCACGGAGCGCCGCACCGTCTTGCGTCCCGCTCGATCCCCCCCGGGGTGCAGCCGGAGCCGCAGGAACTCTCGTAATTCGAACATTTGGAGGTGGTCCATGTGACTGGCGGGCGACAATCCTCTACCGCAATCCTGAACTCAGGGCGCTCGTGAGGAACACCGGCCGGGACCCGAGAGGCCAACACCCTCCCGGGCATCACTGGAGGTTTGCGCAGCTGTGCACTACTTGCGAAGCCGTCGCCTTGTCAATGGCCATCTCGATGTCCCCAGTGGTGGCCAGCGAAAGTCCCCACCTCGAGTGAGCTGCGAAACCGGCCTCTGAGAGCCTCGTAGAGCCGTCGGGCGAAGACGCCGACGGGTGGAGGTGCGGCCGATCCGAGCTCAGCTGCTCTTCTTCGGCCGGCCACCTCCCTTCGACTTGGCCTCCCGCATGCGGTAGCTCTCGCCCTCGGTGACGACCACCACGGCGTGGTGCAGGAGGCGGTCGAGCATGGAGGCGGCGGTGGTGTGCTCGGGAAGGAAGCGGCCCCAGGCCTCGAAGGGCCAGTGGCTGGCAATGCCGAGCGACCGGCGCTCATAGGCAGCGGCCACGAAGCGGAACAGCAGCTGGCTGCCGGTCAGGTCGAGGGGGGCGAAACCGAGCTCGTCGCAGATGACCAGATCGGCCCGAAGCAACGAGTCGATGATCCTGGCCACCGAGTTGTCGGCCATGCCCCGATACAGCGTCTCCACCAGGTCGGCGGCGGCGAAGTAGCGAACCCGCATGCCGGCGGCCACTGCGGCGTGGCCCAGGGCGATGAGGGCGTGGCTCTTGCCCGTGCCGGCCGGGCCCACCAGGCAGAGGTTCTCGGTCGCTCTGATCCACTCCAGGGAGGCCAGGTAGTCCCAGCTGGCCTGGGGCACCGAGGACAGCCCCACGTTGAACTCGGCCAGGGTCTTGGTCACCGGGAAGCCGGCGCTGCGCAGCCGGGCCCGGGCGTTGGACTCATCCCGTGCCGCGATCTCGCCTCCACCAGGGTGCGCAGCAGCTCCTCCGGCGACCAGCGCTGCACTTTGGCCGCCTGCAGGACCTCGGGCGCCATGGCCCGGACCTTGGCCAGCTTCAGGCGCTTGAGCCCGGCCACCAGGTCCGCAGCCAGCGGCGATGCCGGGGCGCTCACCCGTTTCCTTCGAAGCGGTAGTCCTCCAGGGACCGCACCGGCACGGCGGGAAGGTCGAGCACCAGGGCCTCGCCCTCGGCGACGACGCTGGCCACGCCCGGCCCGGCTTCGAGGATGGAGCGCACATCGGCGGCCCGGAAGCGCCGGAACTGCGCCGCCCGCTCGACCGCGGCCACCAGCGCCTCCCGGCCCCACGCCGCCTCCAGCCCGGTGATGAGGGGCGATCTCGGTGCCGAGCTTGGTGGTGCCCGCCGCAGCGGCGGCTCGAAGGAATGCCTCTGCCGCCGGGCCCAGGGCCAGGAAGGCCCGCTCGGCGCCGGAGCGGGGCCGCACGCCACGGGCCGGGGAGCGCCTGGGGCCGCCGTAGTGCTCATCGACGATGGAGCATTCACCGGGAGCCACCAGCGGATGGGTGGCCACCAGCTCGTCGCCGTGGTGGATGTCGATCCCCTCCGCCTCGGTGACCACCTCGACGCTGCGCCCGACGAGCTCCTTGGGCACCGAGTAGCGGGCCGAGCCGAAGCGGACGGTGGCGAGCTTGTCGACCTTGCGGGCCTCGCCCCGCCGCAACGGCGAGCGCAGCGACGGCAGCGGGCGGAGGACCTTGCGCTCCTCGATGAGGCGGTCGTCGGGGACGGCGGCGATCTCGCTGTGGCGCTGGGCGTTGACCTCGGCGCACCACGCCCTGGCTGCCTCATTCGCCGCCGCCTTGTCGGCCCAGCCGCCGGCGGGAACGACGAGGTCGGTCTGGGCGTAGCGGCACACGGCCTCGACCACGCCTTTGGACTCCGGATCGGCGGCCTCGCAGAAGTCGGGGCGGAAGCCGAAGTGGGTGGCGAAGCGGACGTAGTCGGCCGTCGGCACGACGACGTTGGCCACCACCCCGCCCTTGAGGCAGCCCATGCGATCGGCCAGCACCACCTGCGGCACGCCGCCGAGCTCCTCGAAGCACTCGGCCAGCAGGGCCATGGTGGTGGGCGCCTTCTGGTCGCAGGCCAGGCGCACGAAGCGCCAGCGACTCCAGGGCGCCACGGCGCAGAAGATCTGCCAGCCACCCTCGGTGGTCCAGTCGATGACCAGGTGCTCGCCCGGCGTCGGCTGCCATGGCCGATAGACGCGACGTCGCCGCCGCCAGGCCTTCTTGGCCTCGGCCACCGCCCGGCGGAAGTTGCGGGCCGAGCCGACATAGCCGGCCGCTCTGGCCAACGGCAGCAGGCGCTTGGCCGAGATGCGCCCGTCGGTGGCCCGCACCTTCTCGGCGATCACCGTGGTCACCGCGTCGGTGTTCTTCGGCAGCGCACGCCGTGGTGCCTCGAACGCCTCCCCGGCGCGCCGGCGCTCGATGACCCGCTTTACCGTCTTGTGGGTCGTGCCGCACAGGGCGGCCGCTCCTCGATAGGTCCCCACCTGCTCATAGGCGGCGACTATGTCCATCCGCTCCCTCGCTGACTTCAATGGGTGCGTCCCCCTGGTTCGGGTGCTGGTGCTGGTTGGCACTGACACCGTCACCCGCCAGGGGGCGCTCTTGGTGGATCAGGTCACCGAGGTGGGGACTTTCGCTGGCCACGGGTGGGGACTTTCACATGGCCACGGACACGCCTCTCAGGTCCGCCGTCGAGATGAGCAGATCAGGCCACCGAAGCGACAGCGTTCTCGCGGTCGCGATTAGCCGGTTAGCCGAGGTCCAACGGCTAGGTCGAGCGGTTTAACCGCATAATGCTCGAGGAGTGCCCCTACGCGGCGGAGTACCGGTCAGACCTGGCATGGACAAGGACCCTTGCGCGCTGGGTCCACAGCTACAACCATCACCGTTCACACAGCGCTCTTGCGGGGCGAGCACCGATCGCCCGATCAAAAACGTCTCGGCGGATACAGCTAGAGGCATGGGGCTGTGCGTGTTGTGCGGGAGGACTGCAATGCGGTTCTGTAAGAATTCTTCTCCACGTTGCCGTTCACTCGGCCGACAGCGCGGCGGAAGGGTGCAGCTGCATCCGCTTGGGCCGATTCAAGTCCCCTCTCTCGTCCGCCCCGGCTCGGCCTTGGGCGCAATCCACTGAGCACTCGTCGTTGCGACGCCGCGTGTCGCGCCTTCGGCGACTTGGATTACTGCTCCGCTCGCCCATCAGCCGCCTACCGCATCACCCAGTGCGTCTCCAGCATGCAGCGGGCTCATGGGCTCAAGGACGACCTGGACGATCGCAGGAGGGGGCTGCAGCGACGCCGGGTAGCGAACCTGTTGACACGCCCAGCGACGTACCATTTGCCGCGCAGGCAGAGACATTGGGCTTGACTAGTAAGTGCCGCCAGGTCCCACATGGACGCTGCCATCGCCGATGGTTGCGCGCCATCCATCCGCCAGCTCTGACTTGCTACCGTAGCATGAACCGGAGCGGCTACGTCCCTCGGCTTCGCTGCCAGATGCTGTACATCGCACTTGCTCGGGGATGAGTATACCGCTAGGTTGACCACCGGTCGGGCGAACCTCACTTGGGGGTACCTGGACGTGAGATCGGCGGAGTTCAGAGCGGGGATACCAGTCGCAACGAGATTCCAGCATCGATGGCTGGGTGTTGAGCACGTACTCCTGGGCCTCTTGGAGAGCAGACCTGACAGTGTAGCTGGTGACATCCTCGTAGCGGCCGGTGTTGATAAGGAGCGCTTGGTACGCGAGTATTTGGTCGCTGTCGGACACTCGAATGCGACAGATGTGCGCGTTCAGAACGCACCTTCTACATCTACTTCCGAGTTTCTTGCACTGGGAACCCGCGCCGATGCATTTGCTGCAGCACTTGGTGACGGTACGGTACGCTCCCAAGACATCCTGGTTGCTCTCTTGTGGACCGGTGGTAACGGCGCTGTGTCTCTTCTTGAGAGACACGGAGTCGGACGAGACGACATCCTAACGATCATGCGGGAACGCGGCTTGTCTCTTCCGAGGGCCAACTTACCGGGCGCTCAGCGGCGTCCGCTCTGTCAGAGGATCGAGTACCCCCGCGACGCCAGTCATGAGGTTCTAATTGAACTTCAAAGTCGCTATCCGTATGGCTCGGGCGGGCGCTGGGGCTTTAACGATGATGGCGCGGATACGGCGTGGATAGTTGCCGAGGAAGGCCTTGACGTCGAGTCTGTAATCACGGAGGTGCTTAGGCGTGAGCAGTAGCCCCGCTTTGGCGGTCGTAGTGATGCATGGCGGTTCCAGCATGGAGACCACGTCGCCACGACGCCTGTCACCGTGACGACGCCACCAAGACGGTGCTCCATGGAATGTGAGCAAAGGCGTCACAGCCGTATGATTGCTGGCCGAGTTGCTCGTGGCGTTTCCGTAGTACGGTGTGCAGGGTGACCTCGAAGTGGTGGACATCTTTCTTTGTCCTTCGCGCCTAGGGCGAGATGACATCGACCCTTTACACCACCGAGCATATTGTTGCGGCGGAACTCGCTACGCATGCCGGAGACTTCCTCCTTGAGATGCGTGCCGGTGGTTTGCAAGGCGAAGCGCTGAAAGAGGCTGGGGATCGAGCGTCCCATGATATTCTCGTCGCAGGCCTGCAGGAGAGATTTCCCGCCGATGCTGTCTTATCGGAGGAGGGCCGCGACGACCCAGCTCGGCTGAGGTGTCGACGAGTGTGGATAGTCGATCCCGTTGATGGAACTCGTGAGTTCTCGGAGCGCGGCCGCGACGACTGGGCGGTGCACGTTGCCCTAGCGGTGGACGGGACTGTCGTCGCCGGTGCCGTCGCTCTGCCCTCGCTCGGAGTTACGGTTTCCACCGCGTCACCGCCGAGACCACCCCCCGTGACCTGCCGGTCCCCGCGAATCGTAGTGAGCCGGACACGACCACCCATTCAGGCGTACCTGCTCCGGGATTATCTTGACGGAGAACTCGTGGCTATGGGATCAGCGGGCGCTAAGGCGATGGCGGTGGCCCGGGGGGAGGCCGATATATACGCGCATGCGGGCGGTCAGTACGAGTGGGATTCGGCGGCCCCTGCCGCCGTGGCCGCAGCTGCTGGTCTCCACGTGTCACGCCTTGATGGCAGCCCCTTAGTCTACAATCAGTTCGATCCTTGGCTACCAGACCTTCTCGTGTGTCGCGCCGACCTGGCTCATTCCATAATCGGCCTTCAACTGAAGTAAGAAATCTGGTCGCGACGGACGCGGCACAGCGTGTCAGGCAAGCAAGCTCCGTGAAGGAGACCGGCTGCTGATCTCATTTCAGTCCCCCTTTGTTATTGCCGACGCGAAACGACGACGAAGGGCCGCACCGGACATTCGCTATCAAGGATCGCCACGGCCGGTCGCTGACCGAGGCGTCGCCATGTTCCTAACAGGCCAATGTGCTTCGACGGGTGAGCCCCCACCGCCACGATTGACCGGCGAGAAGTCTCGAAGGCTTCAGTCGGGTCAAAACGGCAGTGGCGCGGGCGCCGGACCGAGGCGAACCGAATGCAGCCCAAGGCACAGCGGGGATGCCTGGAACCGACTCAGAATGAACAAGTTATGCGCAATGGCCCGGTGCACCAGCGTGGCGACGAAGGTTTCACGACGGGACGACCTGGTCGGCGTCGCCGGTGCGACCGACCCGAGTGGCCGGGGCTTCCAGGGTGTGGTCTTCGACGATGTTGAGCAGCTTCAGCCTGCAATAATCGGCGGTCTCGTCGAACTGGAAGTCGAGAGCCCAGAGGTGGTTGGACTCGGTCGGGAACAGCTTGGCGCCGGCTTCGGCCGGTGACGCTTGCGCTTGCAGGGGAGCGGGCCGCTTTAGGTGATCTCTGCCCTAGTAGTGGTGACACACTCGTCCGCCTGCGGGGGTCCACCACTGCGCAAGGCGGCGCACCCTTTCTGCATCAGCTCCAACTGATGTGTAATCCGGTGAAAGCGGACACCCGTTCCGGCTGAAAGCGGACATTCGTTCCGGTTGATTCCGGACACGGTCGGGGACGGCGCCGATGACGTTCAGTGGAGCGTTGGGCTGGTTGTCACCTCCTTTATTGCTGAGGCTATGCGTGCGCCACGCCAGCCGCGACCGGGCCCGATAGGGACCGGCGGGAGGGGGCCGGAGGCGGCGCCCTGGGGGCGACGCCGCAGGCTTGGGGAGGGGGACCCTCCCCAGCGCTGGGCCGAAGGCGGGACCCAGCGCTGGAAAGAGGCGCCCGGCGCCAGCCGGGCTCCTTCTCCTTCGCGGCCCGGCCCAGCCGTTGGGCATGGTCGCAAGCGGGCTGGCCGGCGACCAGGCCACGCCGCAGTCCGCCAACAGCCGCAGTCGATCACCCGTCGGCCCCGGGGGGTGGTTCGGGATGGCGCTTGCGCATGGACGGGCCCTTGACCGTGATGCGGTGGGCGGCCTGCAGGACGCGGTCGAGGACGGCCTCGCCCAGGGTGGGATCGGCCATGGCCGCGTGCCACTTCTCCACCGGCAGCTGGCTGGCCACCAGGGTGGAGCGGCGCTGGGCCCGGTCCTCGATGACCTCGAGCAGGTCCCGGCACGCCTCGACCGGCGCCGGCGTCAGCAGGAAGTCGTCGAGCAGCAGCAGGGACACCCGCCCGAGGGAGTTGAGCACGCGGACGTAGCGCCCGTCGGCCCGGCCCACGGCGAGGTCGTCGAGCAATCTCGGGGTGCGGACGTAGAGGGCGGTGTGGCCCTGGCGCAGGGCGGCGTTGGCCAGGGCGCAGGCCAGGAACGACTTGCCCACTCCCGTCGGGCCGGTGACGACGAGGTTGTGGTGGCGGGCGACCCAGCCGGCCCCGGCCAGGTCCAGCACCACGGCGCGGTTGAGCCCGCGTGGTGAACGGAAGTCGATGTCTTCCACCGCTGCGGGATAGCGGAGCTTGGCCGCCTTGAGCCTGGTGGCCAGGCGTCGGCTGTCGCGGGCGTCGGCCTCCCGGTCGACGAGCAGGCCGAGGCGGTCCTCGAAGCTGAGCTCGCCCCAGGGCCCGGGGGTGGCCGCCTGGTCGGCGAGGGCGGCGGCCATGGCCCCCAGGCCCAGGGCCTGCAGCTTGGCGATGGTCGGGTTGATCAGCATCACGCCTCCTCGGCCCAGTAGTCGGCACCACGGAGGTTCTCGTGGTCGGGAGGCGGTGGCGCAGAGGCCGGGGTTGGGAGCGGGACGCGGTCGAGGCCCTCGGCCAGGATCGACTTCACCGAGGTGTAGCTGATGGCCCCGACGGCCAGGGCCCGCGCACAGGCCGCGGCGGTGCGCTCGTTGCCGTAGCGCTTCGCCAGGTTCATCAACCCCAGGCAGGCCCGGTAGCCGTGCTCGGGATGGGCCCGGGTGGCGAGGATCTTCTCCACCAGGGTGGCGGTGGCCGGGCTGACCGTCCCGGCCCAGCTGACAAGTCGTGACGGCGTCCACTCCAGATGCGCCCGGTGCGAGGCCGGCATGTGGTCGGGGACGGTCACATAGCGCCGCCGGCCATGCTCACGGGCGTGGCTGGCAACGCGCTTTCCCCCCTTGAGCACCTCGACGGTGGTCGCCGTCGCTCGCACCTCGACGGGCTGGCGCACCAGCTGGTAGGGCACGGAGTAGTAGCGCCCGTCGAAGTCGACGTGGTAGTCGATGTTCACCGTCACCTTCTTCCATTCCGCCAGCTCGAAGGCCTCGGTGGGCAACGGCTTGAGGGCTTTGGCCTCCAAGTCCTCGAACAGCTCCCCGCGACTGGTCACCTCGCCCCGGAAGGCCCGTCCGTTGAGCCAGGCCACCTGGGTGGCGATGGCTTCGTTCAGCTCGGCCAGGCTGAAGAATCGCCGGTTGCGCAGCGGGGCCAGCACCCAGCGCTCCACCGACAGCACACCGGCCTCGACGGCGGCCTTGTCGCGGGGATGAGCGGTGCGCGTCGGGAGCACGACGGTGCCGTAATGGCGGGCCAGCTCCGCGTAGGACGGGTTGAGCTGGGGGTCATACCAGCACGCCTTGGTCACCCCGGCCCGCAGGTTGTCGGGCACGGTGACCTCGGCCACCCCGCCGAAGAACGCCCAGGCCCGAACATGGGCGCCGACCCAGCTGGGGAGGTCCTGGCCCCGGGTCGCCTCGGCGTAGAGCATCCCGCTGGCCCCGAGCACGGCCACGAACACCTCGGCGGAGCACGCCTCGCCGGTGTCGGGGTCGACGTAGGTGGCCTTGTCGCCGGCGAAGTCGACGAACATGCGCTCGCCAGCGGCGTGGTGAGGCGCATGACCACGTCCTGGCCTCCGAGCCAGCGCTGGTAGTGCAGGCAGAACTGGCTGTAGCCCCAGCCCTCGGGGTGGTCTTCCCGCCACTCCAGCCACAGCAGGCGCAGGGTGACGTGGCGCTTTCGCTTCAGCTCCCGGTGGACCTCCCGCCACTCCGGCACCGGCCGGCGGGCCGCCAGCTCACCGCACGGCGGCGGGAAGAGCTTGGCCTCCAGGGCCGCTTCGTCGAGGCCCTCCGGCAAGGGCCAGGCCAGTCCGGCCGCCTCGGCCCGGGCCAGGTACTCGAAGACGGTCGTCCGGCCGGCCCCGACGCTGAGGGCGATGTCGCGAATACTGATCCCAGCGGCCTTCAGCCGCAGGACCTCGGTGATCTTGCGCATGGGTAGCTTCCTCCTGGGCACGTCGGTCCTCCCTCGAATGGCAACTTGTGAGAAGTCGTCATCCAAGAGGGCCGCGTGCCCGCCTTGGTGGACCAAGGCGCCGCCCCGTTGCGCTGGGGCTCAGGTGTCCGGAATCAACCGGAACGAGTGTCCGCTTTCGTCCGGAACGAGTGTCCGGATTCCTTGAACCGCCCCGGGTTTGGCGGAGGCTCGATTAGTGGGCAACCGGCCCGAGGACAAGCTGCTCCGGGGTTGATTCTTCGGGTGTGTTCCTATCACCGGGCGGCATCGCGGGGCGTGTCGGCCCGCTGAGAGCCTCACTTGTGTGCCCTCTGTGCCACTGGCGCTCGAATTCGGCCGGTGGGACGTGGCCGATGGCGGAGTGCAACCGGGTGGTGTTCCACCAGTGGACCCACGCCAGCGTTGCCAGCTCGACGTCTCCGACCGTGCGCCACGGCCCCCGGTTGAAGATGAGCTCGCTCTTGTAGAGGCCGATGACCGACTCGGCCAGGGCGTTGTCGTAGCTGTCGCCCTTGGAACCGACCGAGGTGACTGCGCCGGCCTCGGCCAGGCGCTCGGTGTAGACGATGGCCAGATACTGCACGCCCCTGTCGCTGTGGTGGACCAGCCCGTCGAGGGGTTCACGCCGAGCCCAGATGGCCATCTCCAGGGCGTCGAGGGCCAGGCTGGCCCGCAGGGTGCGGTCCACCCGCCATCCGACGATCCGCCGGGAGAACACGTCGATGACGAAGGCGGCATAGGCGAAGCCCGACCAGGTGGCCACATAGGTGATGTCGGCCACCCACAAGGCATTGGGCCGAGTGGCGGCGAAGGTCCGTTCCACCAGGTCGGTCGGCCGGGGCGAGACGTCGCCGGGGATCGTCGTGCGCCGCTTCTTGCCCCGCACCCTGCCCTGCAGGCCCATCTGGGCCATCAGCCGCTCCACGGTGCAGCGGGCAACGACGACGCCCTCCCGGTTGAGCTGACGCCACACCTTGCGGGCGCCGTAGACGGCGTAGTTGGCCTCGAAGACTCGGCGGATGTCGGCCTTGAGCTGCTCGTCGCGCAGGCGGCGCCGGCACGGGGGACGCTTCTTGGCCGAGTAGTACGTCGACGGGGCGATCTCGAGGACCTCACAGATCGGCTCGACCCCGAAGCGCTCCCGGTGGGCCTCCACGTACGCGATCACTTCTTCGGTCGGCGGTCGAGCTCCGCCCCGAAGAAAGCCGCTGCGCTCTTGAGGATCTCGTTGGCCCGGCGCAGCTCCCGGTTCTCCCGCTCCAGCTCGGCGATGCGCGAGCGCTCGTCCCGGCTCAGCGCCGAGCCGGTGCCCCCCTCCGCCTCGTCATCGCGCACCCACTGGCGCAGCGTCTCCCGCCTGATGCCCAGCTGCTTGGAGATCGGTGTGTAGCCACCTTCAGTGACGCCACGCGCTTCCTGCCACTCTCGGACCAGCCGCACCGCACGTTGGCGCAGCTCGTCCGGGTACACCCTCGGTCTCGCCATGGCTTCCATCCTTCCTGCACGGTATGGAGCCTCCGCGGATCCCGGGGCGGTTCACCTCCGGATTCAGTGTCCGCTTTCGACCGGACTACACAAACTGAACAGGAAGGAATGCACCGCCTGTGTCAGCGGCACGTGAAAACTGACCCCCTATCGGCACCCGAAAACTGACCCCCCTCCGCCCGGGTCCACCACTGAACGTGATGGAACTCGGACTCTGGCTGGATGCGAGCCAGGGAGAAGGAAG
>Ga0247713_1000268_pt1 | contig 35347 bp, 34 predicted proteins | sample 21E_NmetaG_FD_189936 | JGI IMG/M metagenome (GOLD analysis project Ga0247713, IMG submission 189936) | Soil microbial communities from hillslope of Landscape Evolution Observatory, University of Arizona, Oracle, AZ, United States - 2-1-E_N | ecosystem: Engineered > Artificial ecosystem >...
CGCTGAACCCGCAGACGATGGCGCCCGCGGGTCCGCCCGACCTCACGCCGATCTTCCCGATGGAGCTCATCGGGCAGGAGGTCTCCGACGAGCCCGACATCGAGATCCCCGACGCCGTCCGCGACGTATACCGGCTGTGGCGACCGTCGCCGCTGTACCGTGCGCGGCGCCTGGAGGCGGCGCTCGGCACGCCGGCGCACATCTACTACAAGTACGAGGGCGTCTCGCCGGCCGGCTCGCACAAGCCCAACACCGCCGTCGCGCAGGCCTACGCCAACGCGCAGGAAGGCGTCCGGAAGCTGACGACGGAGACCGGCGCCGGCCAGTGGGGCTCGGCGCTCGCGTTCGCCTGCTCGCACTTCGGCCTGGAGTGCGAGGTGTTCATGGTCGGCTCGAGCTACGACCAGAAGCCCTACCGGCGCTCGATGATGCAGACCTGGGGAGCGACGGTGCACCGCTCGCCGTCGTCGCTGACGCAGTCCGGCCGGGCCAACGCCGCCCACGAGACCGGCTCGCTGGGGATCGCGATCTCCGAGGCCGTCGAGGTAGCCGCGCAGGACGCGGAGTCCAACTACGCGCTCGGCTCGGTGCTCAACCACGTGCTGCTGCACCAGACGGTGATCGGCCAGGAGACGATCGCCCAGATGGAGATGGCGGGCGAGGAGCCCGACGTGGTCATCGGCTGCGTCGGCGGCGGCTCGAACTTCGCCGGCCTGGCGTTCCCGTGGCTGCGGCGCAGGCTGCGCGCCGGGGATCCGTCGCCACGCACCCCGCGGTTCGTCGCCGTCGAGCCGGCGGCCTGCCCGACGCTCACGAAGGGCGTGTACGCCTACGACTTCGGCGACACGGCCGGGCTGACGCCGCTCATGCCGATGTACACGCTCGGCCACGACTTCGTGCCGCCGCCGGTGCACGCGGGGGGGCTGCGCTACCACGGCGACGCGCCGATGGTCTGCGCGCTGCTGAAGGCGGGCCAGCTCGAGGCGCGCGCCTACCGCCAGAACGAGACGTTCGCCGCCGCCCTGCAGTTCGCCCGCGCGGAGGGGATCATCCCGGCGCCCGAGCCGGCGCACGCGATCCGCGCGACGATCGAGGAGGCCGAGGCGGCGCGCGAGGCCGGCGAGGAGCGCGTCATCCTCTTCGGGCTCTGCGGCCACGGCAACTTCGACCTCGCCGCCTACGACGCGTACCTCGCCGGCACGCTCGACGACCCCGAGTTCTCGCAGGACGACGTCGACGCCGCGCTCGCCGCGCTCCCGGAGGGCGCGCCGAGCGTGGCGTGAGCCCCGCCGCGAGGCGCTGTGCGCGAGTGCCCCGCGGCGGGGCACTCGCGCGGCGCCGGAGCCGGTCAGTCGCCGGCGTCCTCCTCGACGTCCGGGCTGTGAGCCAGGATCTTGTCGATCTCGTGGGCGAGCCGCAGGATCGCGGCCTTGTTCGTGCCGATGAGCGGCACGACGACCTCCTCGATGATCGCGGCGAGCCCCTCGAGGCCGCCCTTCTCCTGCTTGATCTTCTCGATCACGGGGGTTACGTCGACCGACATCGCTTTGCTGAGCTCTCGTTCCAGGTTTGGCATGAGCGAGATGTTTCCACGCAGGCCGCGCGAATACGCGGCCGGCGCGCGCGCCGGGCCGGCGTTCGCTCGGTCGCCCTCGCTCAGCGCGTGCGCAGCACCAGCCGATCGGTGTTGAAGCCGGTGCGCCCGTCGGGGCCGCGGCTCGTGACGAACACGTTGAGCGTCACGCGCGAGCGCGTGCGCAGCAGCGTGCGGACCCGTGGCGCGACCGTGATGCGCGTCAGCCGCCGGCCGTCGGCGGGGATCTGGAAGGCACGCGCGCCGAGCGTGACGCGGCGGCGCGACCCCCGCGGACCCACCGTCGAGGCGGTGCGCAGCTTCACCGTGCCCGAGCACACCCCGCCGCGCGGGCAGCGCAGCTGGAAGCGGACGGTCCGTCCGATCAGGCGCGTGCTGCTCTGCACGACGGTGACGACCGGCGGCACCGACACCGTCTCGGTGTTCGACGCCGCCGCCAGGCACTGCGCCGTCGCGCGGACGAGCGCGCGGTAGTCGGCCGTCCTGCGCGCGCGGATCGTGACGGCGAAGTTGCCGTTCTGGTCGCTGGTCGTCCGCGCCAGCGTGACGAACCCGCGGTCGGCGGCCGTCCGCCGCTGCAGCTCCACCGGCTGACGCGCCTGGCAGGCCGCCGGGTTCAGGGTCGCCCCGACGCGGCCGCGCATCCGCACCGCCGTCCCGCGGCGCACGCCCCTGCGACTTGCGTTCAGCTCGAGCACGCGGCCCGCGCGCGCGGCCGTCTGAACGACCTGCAGGATCGGCGCCGGCCCGCCGACGAGCGGCGCTGCGGGCGGCGTGACGGGCGCCGGCGCCGGCGCCGGCGCCGCGGGATCGTTGCCGCCGGTGCCCACGGCCGTCACGATCCTGTCGACCCTGTCGGCGATGCCCATCACCGACAGCGTCGCCGCGGCCGTCGTGGGCTCGGCGGCCGGGCTCAGCAGCACGAGGCCGTTCAGGCGACCGACCGCCGCGCCGAGCGCCGCCGCGTCGACCGGTCGCGCGCCGTCGGCGACGTAGACGACGTTCGGCGGCAGACCGCGCGCGACAGCCTCGGCGTTCACCGCCTGCGACGTCGCGTACTGATCGGCGCCACCGATGCGCCGGACGTTGCCGGCGCCGAGCAGGGTGTTGAGCTGCGCCTCGACGCCCGCGTTGACGGCTCCGGTGCCACCGACGATCAGGGCCCGCTGGATGCGCAGGGAGCCGATCGCCGTCGCCGTCGGGCCGGGCAGGGTGGTCCGCGCGTCGACGAACAGCATCGGCAGCCTGAGCGCCGCCGCCAGGGCCGAGGCCGCCGCCGCGTCACCGCTGGCGGGGTTGGCGATGACCGCCTCGAAGGGAGCCGGCAGCGGCACCAGCTGCTCGGCGATGCGGCGCGCGATCTCTGCCGGCCGGTCGCGCGTGGCGACGTTCGCCGGCGACGCCAGCCGCACGACGTTCTCGCCGCCCCGCGTGGTGTCGCGCAGGTCGTCGACGACCGCCGGCGACAGCAGGTCGCCCTCGCCGATCACGAAGGCGCCGACGGGCTCCAGGCGCGCGGCCTCGGCCTTGACCGCGCCCGGCAGGCCGGCCGCGGGCGACAGCAGCAGCGGCCCCAGGTTGGCCCGCGCGAGGACGGCCCCCGCAAGCGCGCCCGCCACGTCATCCTGGCCGGCCACGACCACCCGGGTGAACGGCTCGCCGCCCGCGCCGCCCACCGCCTCGGTGCCGCCGGGATAGGCGAGGCGCGAGAGCTGCACCGACAGGCCCGCCGCCGTAGCCGTCCTGACCGCACCCAGCGCGATTCCGGCTGCGGGGTCGAAGCGTGCGAGGAAGATGTCCTGCACGCCGTCGTCGACGTCGCCCTCGCGCGAGTCCCACCATGCCGTGAGCAGGCGCCCGTCGGGCAGCGACAGCACGTTCGGCCCGAACCAGGAGAAGCCCGGCGTCACGGTCGAGCCCAGCTCGTTGGCGCGGCCGACGTCGAGGTTGACGCTGCGGTCGGTGACGCGGCGGTTCGGCCCGATCGGCACGCCTGCGCCGGTGAACGCCTGGAAGTAGACGTCGTAGAACAGGCCCGGCGAGGGATCCTCGTGGCGCCGGTCGCTCCAGATGACGTTCACGCGGCCGCCCGGGCCGACCGCGACGTTGGGGTTCGTCTGGATCGCCGACAGCGCTGTCAGCGCCGTGCCGGCGGGGTCGTCGTTGACGCGGATCGGCGGCGTCCACGTCGCGGCGCCGTCGCTCGAGCTCTGCAGCGTGATGTCGGTCGGATCGGTGCCGACGCGCCGCTGGTAGACGACGTGCAACGTGCCCGTCGCGCCCGTCGTCGGGTCGATCGCCAGGCGCGGGTTGACCAGCGTGGCCGGCGACACCGGCACGCCCGTGCTCGCCTGCGTCCAGCTGCGGCCCTGATCGGTCGATCTCGTGACGACGACGCAGAACGCCTGGTTGTTGGGAAGCCCCCCCGGGGCCGGCGTGGTGATCGCGGGGTTGACCGGACAGGTCGTTCCGTTCGTGATGTCGCGGTTCTTGTAGGCGACGTAGATCGCGCCGTCGGGACCGATGACCGGCTGCGACGGCTCGACGATCTGCTCGTCGGCGCTGCCGGCCTCCGCGATGGCGGCACCGGTCCGGACGTTCGCCGCGCTCGCCAGCACCGGCGGGGTCCACGTCAGTCCGCCGTCGTCGGAGCGAGCGACCCACAGCCGCCGGTCGCCACCGCCACCGGAGCAGCCGCCGCGCGCGGTCTGGCTGGCGCGGACCCGGATGAAGCAGTTCCACGACGAGACGTAGAGGCGGTCGCGACCGAGTGAGCCGGCGCCGCGCTCGACGGCTATCTGCGGACGCATGCCGACGCCGGCGAGGCCTCGCTGGTCGGGCAGGACCGGCCCGCCGCCGGGCACGGCGACGACCGCGGGCTCGAACGTCCGGCCGCCGTCGGTCGACCGGGCGACGACGGCGTCGTCGCCGAAGCCGGCGTCCTGGTTGGACTCCGGGCGGTTGAAGCCGCCGCGGTGCACGGAGAAGGTGACGTAGACGTTCTGGCCCGAGCCGAAGACGATGCCGGTGTTGAAGTGCGCGTAGCCGCCGGAGTCGAAGTTCTGATCACAGGCAGGCGTCGGGAAGGGAGGGCTCTCGCCGCTGTTGCGAACAGTCAGGTGCCCGCCCGTCCATGTCGCTCCGCCGTCGAAGCTGACGTTGTAGTCGCACTGCAGGTTGACCGGGTCCGCCTCGGCCTCGACGATGTGGTTCGGGTTGGCCGGGTTGACCGCCAGGCCGGGCACGTCGCGGCCTCGAGCGGGCGACTGGGGCGGTAGAAGGAAGTTCGCGCCGAAGCGGGGGCCGGCCGCCACCTGCGCGGCGGCGACCGGGACGATCGACAGCCAACCTGAGAGGAGCGCCGCCGACGCCAGCGCGGCGGTCGCGGCCCTGGGCTTCACTGCTCGCATGTGTCGTGAGCTCCTGCTCGAGTGGAGAAGCAACCGGTACGCGCCCGGTGCGAGAGGCGCGAACGTACTAGATGCGGCCTGCCAACGTCAAAGCTCGCGAGCGCTATTCATTTGCGCGATGCGACTCGCTATGCTGACGCCGCACCTAGCTGGTATCCGGCAGCGAGACGCCAGCGGTCCACCTCTTCTCAAGGAAGGCGTCATGCGGAATCTCGGGAAGCGCGCCTCGGTCGTCCTCGGCATGGGCCTGTTCGCCGTCCCGCTCGTCACCGTCGGGCTCGCGTACGCCTGCACGGGCCTGGCGACGGTGAGCTCGAGCCCGGGCTCGGGCACACCCGGCAGCACGGTCACGATCACCGGCAAGGGCTTCGTGGCACACGACCCCTCCGACGCGCGCACGTCGCCGGCGCAGATTCGCCTCGACAGCATGGACGGCCCCGTGCTCGGCAGCGCGTCGCCGGCGGGCGGAGCGGCCGGCGGCAGCTTCAGCGTGAACGTCACGGTGCCGCAGGTGGCGCCCGGCGACCATGTCCTCGTCGTGACGCAGACGGGCACGGACGGACGGCCCGCGTACGGGACGCCGGCACGTCAGGCGTTCACGGTGCTCCCCGCCCCGCCGGCCGTGGAGCCTTCGCCGGTCGTCCAGCCGATCGGCACCCTCCCCGTCGCCGCCGCCGCGCCGCCGCAGGCGGCGCCGACGGCCGTGACGGCGCTCGCGGCCCCCGCGACCAGCTCCGCCTCGCGGCGCGCGGCGTCCCTGCGCAGGGCGCTGGCCGGCTGCAACAGGCGGTTCGCGGCGAGGAAGGCGAGGACGAGAGCCGGCCGGACGAAGCTCGCGAAGCGACGCGCGGCGTGCCGCACGCAGGCGCGCCGGCGGCTGTCGGCCTGACGCGCCTGCCGGCGCAACCGCGTAGGCCTTCTCGGCCCGGGCACCGCCCGGGCCGGCGGCCGGTGCGCTACGCCACGCGCCGCATGTCGCGCGGCGAGACGGCCCAGCGCGGCGACGGGCTCTTGCCCCAGCGCGCCGTGCTGGCGTAGCGCATGAGCGCCGGGAAGTACTGCTCCAGCGGCGGCGGCGTCGCGCCGATCGCGCGGCCGCGGACGGCGTCGAAGACGCAGCGCACGCGGAAGTACGGCACGAGCGGCCCGGCGCGCATCTCCGCGGACGGGTCGGCGCCGGGCGCGACGAACTGCGGCGGCTCGGTGTCGAAGGCGTCGGCCGCCAGCGTGGCCATGCGCTCGTTCGCCATCGCGTCGTCGCCCGCGACGACGTGGAAGACGCCGCAGCGCACGGGCCCCGTCAGCAGCTCGAGCAGCGTGTCGGCGACGACGTCGACCGGGACGATGTCCATGCGCGCCCGGGGGTCGCCGGGCACGGTCGGAAACAGCCCGCGCGCGAACGCCTGCAGCGGCCAGTAGATGACGTTGAAGGCCGGCGTCCAGCCCGTGCGGCTGTCGCCGACGATGACGCTCGGGCGCAGGATCGCCGCGGGCAGGCCGCTGTCGTGCACGGCCTGCTCGGCCTCGAGCTTCGTGCGCTCGTAGGTGTTGCGGAACTCCTGGCCGACGTCGCCCTGGCGCTCGCGCACGCGACCGTCGCGCTGGCCGGCGACGTAGGCCGTCGAGACGTGGACGACGCGCTCCAGCGCGCCGCGCTCGTGCGCCTCGGCTGCCAGGCGCAGGACCTCGCGCGTGCCGCCGACGTTGATCCTGCGGGCGTCCTCGAGCTCGAGCACGAAGCTGATCGACGCCGCGCAGTGCACGACCGCCGACACGCTGTCGACGAGCTCCTCGCGCGTCGCCCGCGACAGCCCGAGGCCGGGCCGCTCGAGGTCGGCCGCGAGTCCCCGCACGCGCCCGCGCGGCGGGCGGTCGGCGGGGGCGAGCACGAGCTCGAGCACCTCGTCGATGCGCGCCTGCGCGGCGGCGTCGTCGCGCGCGCGGACGAGCGCGACGACGTCGCGGTCCTCGCGCTCGAGCAGGCGGACGAGCAGCTCCATGCCGACGAAGCCGGTGGCGCCGGTGATGAGCACGGGGCCGCTCACAGCGGGATGTTCCTCGCCGGCCGTGCTGGGCGCTCGGGGTTCGCGAGGGTGCGCAGCGCGCCCGCCAGCCGCGCTCGCGTGGCGACCGGCTCGACGATCTCGTCGATGACGCCCTCGGCCGCCGCCGACTCGGCCGTCAGGTGCTCGGCCGCGTAGCGGTCGGCGAGCTCGGTCCGTGCGAGCTCGGGATCGTCGGCGGCGGCGATGTCGCGCCGGTTGACGAGGTTGACGGCCTGCGTCGCGCCCATCACGCCGATCTGCGCGCTCGGCCAGGCGAGCGCGAGGTCGGCGCCGAGGTCGCGGCCGTTCATCGCGATGAACGCGCCGCCGTAGGCCTTGCGCATCACGAGCGTCAGGCGCGGCACGGAGGCGGCCGCGAAGGCGTGGACGAGCTTTGCGCCGTGGCGGATGATGCCGCCGGCCTCCTGCTTGACGCCGGGCAGGAAGCCCGGCGTGTCGACGAGCACGACCAGCGGCAGGCCGTAGGCGTCGCAGGTGTTCACGAAGCGGGCGGCCTTCGCCGCCGCGTCGGAGTTCAGCGCGCCGCCGAGGTACTTCGGCTGGTTGGCGACGATCCCGACCGAGCGTCCGTCCAGGCGCGCGAAGGCCGTCACGACGTTGCGCCCCCAGCGGCCGTTGAGCTCGAGCAGGCGGCCGCCGTCGACGAGCGTGCGCGCGACGTCGCGGACGTCGTAGACCGCGCGGTCGGAGTCGGGCACGGCGGCGTCGGGCACCGAGGCGAACGGGTCGACCGCGGGCCAGCGCACGGGTCGCTCGGCGGCGTTCTGGGGCAGGTAGTCGATCAGGTCGCGTACGAGCCAGGCGGCGTCGAGGTCGTTCTCGGCGACGAGCTGGCACACGCCGTTGCGCTCGTGGACGCGATGGCCGCCGAGCTTCGCCCCGTCGACCTGCTCGCCGGTTACCTCCTGCACGACGCCCGGGCCGGTGAGGAACATCGACGCGCGCTTGGTCATCACGACGATGTCGGTCAGCGCCGGGGCGTAGCTGCCGCCGCCGGCCGACGCGCCGCAGATCACGGAGATCTGCGGCACCTGGCCCGACAGCGCCGTGTGCGCGCGGAAGATGCGCGCGTAGCCGCCGAGCGCCGCGACGCCCTCCTGCAGGCGGGCACCGGCGGACTCGATGAAGCCGACGACCGGGATGCGGGCGCGGCCGGCGTGCTCGAGCACCGCGCAGATCGTGTCGGCGTGAACCTCACCCAGCGAGCCGCCGAGGTACGACGGATCCTGGGCGAAGCACGCGAGCGGGCGCCCGTCGACGGTGCCGGTGGCGCCGACGACGCCGTCGCCGGCGCTCGCGCGGTCGCCCATCCGGCGCGAGCGCACCGCGCCGCGCACGGGCTGGATCGAGCCGTGGTCGCACAGCGCCTCCAGGCGCTGCAGCGGGCCGAGCCGCTCCTCGACCTGCGAGCTGTCGAGCGCAAGCGGCGTCATGCCTGCAGGCACAGCGTCGCGTTGTGGCCGCCGAAGCCGAAGCTGTTGGACAGCGCGACGGCGGCCTCTCCGTCACGGCGCGCGAGCGGGCGGGCCGCCGGCACGTAGTCGAGGTCCATGCCCTCCTCGCGCTCCTCCCAGCCGATCGTCGGCGGCGCGACGCGGTCGCGCAGCGCGAGCAGCGTCGCGACGGCCTCGACGGCGCCGGCCGCGCCGAGCAGGTGGCCGATCGCCGACTTCGTCGACGACACCGGGATCTCGGAGGCGCGCTCGCCGAGCGCGAGCTTCAGCGCCGCGGTCTCCGCGCGGTCGTTGAGCTGCGTCGACGTGCCGTGCGCGTTGACGTAGTCGACGTCCTGCGGGCCGAGGCCGGCGTTGGCGAGCGCGAGCGTCATCGCACGCGCGCCGCCGTGCCCCTCGGCGTGCGGCGCCGTGATGTGGTGCGCGTCGCCCGTGCAGCCGTAGCCGCGCAGCGTGCCGAGGATGGATGCGCCGCGGGCGCGGGCGCAGTCGCCGGCCTCGAGCACCAGCACGCCGGCGCCCTCGCCCATGACGAAGCCGTCGCGGCGCGCGTCGAACGGCCGCGACACGCCGCTCGGCGAGATCGCGCCCATCGACTCGAACGCCGCGCGCGACAGCGGCGTCAGCGGCGCCTCGGCGCCGCCGGTGACGATCGCGTCGGCGTCGCCGTGCTCGATCATCCGCGCGGCGGTGCCGATCGCGTGGCTGCCGGCGGCGCACGCCGACACGACGCTGAAGACGGGGCCGCGCAGGCCGTGCTCGAGCGACAGCGCGGCGGAGCCGGCGTTGCTCATCATGAGCGGCACGGCGAGCGGCGAGACGGCGTCGGGGCCGGTGTCGCGCAGCTGGTCGTGGTTGTCCTCGAGCGTTCCGATGCCGCCGATCCCCGTGCCGAGCACGCAGCCGATCAGGCCGGCGTCGTAGGGCAGCCCGGCGCACCAGCCGGCGTCGGCCAGCGCCTCGGCGCCGGCGCCTACCGCAAGCTGCGTCGCGCGGTCGGCACGGCGCGCCTGCTTGGGCGTCATGTGGTCGGTGGCGTCGAAGTCCGCGCAGGGCGCCTCGCCGTCGCGGATCGCGCTGACGCCGGCCGTCCACCGCGTGTGCAGGGTGCGCGCCCCGACGCCAAGCGGCGTGATCGCTCCTACCCCGGTGATGACGACGTCGCGCACAGGCGCTAGCCGACCTTCGCGACGACGAGGTCGACGACGTCGCCGACGGTCTTGACGTCCTTGAGGTCCGAGCCCTCGAGCTCGATCCCGTAGGTCTCCTCGACGACCTGCGTGAGCTCGACGAGGTCGAGCGAGTCGACGTCGATGTCCTCGAGCGTCGCGTCGCGGGTGACGGCGTCGGCATCGGCGCCGAAGGTCACGAGCGACTCCTTGATGGTGTCCTCGATCGACTGGGGGGTTGCGGTGGTGGCCATGGTGTTCCTCTCTGTGTCGGGTTCTCAGGCGGGGGTCGGAGCGGGTGAGCTCAGCAGGACGTCGAGCGACGCGGCGGCCGCGCCGGGGACGCAGCGCGGCGCGAGCTTGGCGAGCACGGCGCCGGGGCCGGCGTCGAGGAACGTCTCCGCGCCGGCGGCGGCGAGCGCGACCATCGTCTCGCGCCAGCGCACGGGCGAGACGAGCGCGCCGGCGAGCTCCTCGCGCGGGTCGTCGAACGGCGCCGCGGTCGCGCAGGAGACGACGGCGACGGCGGGCTCGTGGATCTCGACCTCGGCGAGCGCCTCGGCGAACGGGGTCACGGCGCGCTCCATCTGCGGCGAGTGGAAGGCGCCGCTGACGTCCAAGGGGGCGGTGCGCAGGCCGCTCGAGCGGGCGTCTTCGCGCACGGCGCGCAGGGCGTCCGGCGCGCCGGAGAGCACGACCTGCCCGGGGGCGTTGTCGTTGGCGACGCTGACGCCGTGGCGCGCGGCGAGCGCGCGGGCCTGCGGCGGCGTGCCGCCGAGCACGGCGAGCATCGTGCCGCCGCCGCTGTCGGCGCCGGCGACCTCCATGAGCAGGCCACGCAGCACCACGAGGCGCAGCGCGTCGTGCTCGTCGATCGCCCCGGCCGCGGCCAGCGCGGTCAGCTCGCCGAGCGAGTGGCCGGCGAGCGCGATCGGGTCGACGGCGTCGCGCACGCGCGTCCAGCCGGCCAGCGACGCGCAGAAGATCGCGGGCTGCGCGAAGCGCGTGGACTCCTCGACGCGCGCGAACGGATCGTCGCCGACGAGCTCGCAGACGGCCGCGAGCAGGTCCGGGCGCACCGCCGCGACGGTGTCGCGCATCGCGGGGGTCTGACTGCCCTGGCCCGGGAAGAGGACCGCGGTCGGCGTCGAGGAAAGCATGCGAGCAGCCTCGCGGGCCGCCGGCCGGTCACCAAGCGCTCCCCCCCGACCGGGGGGATCATCGCCTCGCAGTGGGGGGTCAGGACAGCAGGCCCAGGCGCTGCGCGCGCTGCACGGCCTCCGCGCGGTTGCGCACGTCGAGCCTGCGATACAGGGCGCTCGTGTGCTCCTTGACCGTGTGCGGCGAGAGGTGCAGCGCCGCGGCGATCTCGCGGTTGGTCTCGCCGTCGGCGATCCGCTCGAGCACCTCGCGCTCGCGCACCGAGAGGGCGATCCCGTCGTCGCGGTCCGTCGGCGGCTCGAAGAGCGCCATCCCCAGCGCCACCATCCGCACCGCGCGCGCGACGTCGGCCGCCGGCCAGTCCTTCGGCACGAAGCCGCTCGCGCCGCAGGCGCGCGCCGTCGACGCGGATATGCGCCCCGCGCCCGAGATCAGCAGCACGCGCAACTCCGGGCGCTCGGTCAGCAGCCGCTCGCAGACCTCCGGACCGGACTCCTCGCCGAGGAAGAGGTCGACGAGCGCGACGTCGGGTGCGTAGAGGCGCGTGAGCTCCAGCGCCTCGTCGCCGCTGCGCGCCGACAGGCAGCGCTCGACCCAGTCCAGCTCGCCCAGCATCAGGCGAAAGCCCCAGTGCACGACGTCGTGGTCGTCGACGACGAGCACGCGCAGGCGATCCTCGCTCGACTCGCTCATCCGCCGTTGCCGGTCAGCGGGACGACGAGGCGCACCTGCCAGGTGCCGGGCAGGCGCTCCCCGAACTCGACGAGGCCGCCGGCCTGCAGCGCCTCGAGCGCCGCCAGGCGCAGGCCGACGCCGGTGGTCGCGGGACGCTCGGACCGCAGGCCGTCGTTCTCGATCTCGAGGACGAGCGTGTCCTCGCATGCGCGCACGCGCACGACGAGCCGCCGCGGGTCGGCATGCTTGCGGGCGTTGCGCACGGCCTCGGCGAGAACCGACTGGCTCAGCGCCTGCAGCTCCGGCGGCACGTCGGCAAGCGGTCCCTCGACGGTCAGGCCGAGATCCGGGTGCTCGTTGCGCAGGCGGTCGAGCTCGGCCTCGAGCGTCGTGTCCGTCGGCGCCGCCGAGCGGCCCAGCGGCCGCTGCAGCGCCGAGCGCAGCTCGCTGAGCGCGGCACCGACCTCGCGCGCGCAGCGCGCCCGCGCCTCGGCCGTCAGCGGATGCTCGGACGAGAGCGCCAGCGAGACCCCGAAGAGCCGCTGCACGACCCCCTCGTGGATCGTGCGCGCGAAGTCGATGCGCTCCTCGAGCTCGCGCGCGCGCTCGCCCTGGTAGGTCGCGATCCGCGACGTCGACGCGAGCCCCAGCGTCTTGCCGAGCATCCACAGCAGGTCGCTGCGACTCGCGTGCAGGGGCGAAGCGCCCGGCTCCGGCTCAGCGAGGATGACGCCGAGCCAGCGGCCCGCGGCGACGATCGGCACGTAGACGAGCGGATGCTCGCCGACGAGCTCGGCGAACTCCTCGGAGATGGCGTGGCCCTTCGTCGGCAGGACCTCGATGACGCGGTCCTCGGCGAGCGCCTGACGGGCGATCGGCGCCGACTCGACGGTCACGTGCCCGTCGGTGAAGCGGTCGAGGTCGACCCCGTGCGAGCCCGCCGCGTGGACGCGCCGGCGCGCGTCGTCGTAGGAGAAGATCACCGCGCGCCGCATCTGCGCGATGCGGCAGACGGCCTCGGCCAGGCGCGAGTAGAACTCGGCCGAGCCGAGGTCCTCGTCGACGCGCGCGAGGACGTCGCTGAGCAGCTCGAGCGCCGCGAGCGAGTACTGCTGGCCGGCTGTCGGCGTGGCGCCGTCCACGGCGACCATCGTGACGCACCGGGCGGCACTGCGGCAGCATGAGGACGCCGTGAGACTGCCAGGGCGCGGCGTCCCGCGGGCGCAACAATGAGAACTCGGCCATGACTCACCTGACAGCACCGCGTTCGGAGCCGTTCCACGTCGAGGTCGCAACCGACGGCGACGGCGTGCGCGTCGCGCCGGTCGGCGAGCTCGATCTCGGCACGCTTCCCGACGTCGAGGAGCGGCTCGACGAGCTGCTGTCGGCGCGACCGCGGGCGCTCGTGCTCGACCTGCGCGGCCTGCGCTTCATCGACACGAGCGGCCTGCGCCTCGTGCTGCGCCTGCAGGCGCGCACGCGCCGCGACGGCGTCGAGCTCGCGCTCGTGCCGGGCTCGCCGCGCGTGCAGCGGATCTTCGAGATCTGCGGCGTGCTCGAGCTGCTGCCGTTTCGCGCCGGCTGACGGCGCTACGCGCGGGCGCGGCGAGCGCGCAGCCGCAGCCGTAGCCCCAGCGCGCGCACGCGGTCCGCGCGCCGCTGCGCGGCGCGCAGCTGCTCGACGCGCAGGCGCAGCAGCTCGACCGCGGCGGCGGTCGGGCGGAACGGGTCGGCGACGACGCGGCCGTCGTCGAGCGACAGCGCCGCCCACGGACGGCCGTCGACGAGCGCGACGAGCACGTCTCCGGTCAGCGGCGCCGCGGAGTCCAGCTCGGCGAGGTCGTGCAGCGCCGGCGCGTCGGCCTCGCGGGCCGGACGGATGACGACGGCGTCGGGCACGGCCGGCGCCGCAAGCGGGTGGTAGCGCTCGTAGATCGACTCGATTGATTGCGACATGTGAGACACCGACCCCTTGTTGGACATGAGTGATTGACTACTGTACGATCGCGGAGCGCGATGTCAATGTCACACAAGCTCAATGTGTTTGACCTCGAGCGCGGCGGCGAGGTCTCGCTGACGCAGCAGCTCGTCGACCGCATCACCGCGCTCGTCGACGGCGGCGAGCTCGCCCCCGGCGAGAAGCTGCCGCCGACGCGAGCGCTGGCCGCCGAGGCCGGCATCAACCACCTCACCGCCGTGCGCGTGTACCGCCGTCTCGCCGAGCTCGGCTACGTCACGGCGGCCGTCGGCCGCGGGACGTTCGTGCGCCGGCGCCCGCCCGACGTCGCCGTGCGGGCCGGCGGCGGCGAGCGCGCGAACGACGACTGGCAGCACGGCGTGCTCGTCGAGCGCCCGCTGTCCTATGCCGACGAGATGCTGCGCGACTCGCTGCACGCACCGCATCCGAGCGGCGCGATCCCGCTCGCATCCGGCTTCCCGGACCCCGAGCTGTGCCCGTCGGGCGAGCTGGCGGAGATCGCCGCGCAGATCGCGCGCGAGGACCCCTCGGCGGTGACCGGCTACCTCGAGGTCGAGGGCGTGACGGAGCTGCGCGAGCGCCTCGCCGAGCTCGGCCGCGACGCCGGCTACGCCACGAGCGCCGACGAGATCCTCGTCACCTCCGGCGCCCGCCAGGCGATCGACCTCGTCTCGCGCGCGCTGCTGGGCCCCGGCGACGTCGCGGTCGTCGAGTCGCCGACGTTCGCCGGCACGCTCGCCTCGCTGCAGGCGACCGGCGCGCGCGTGCTGCCGCTGCCGGTCGACGACGAGGGCGCAGACGTCGGCGCGCTGGAGCGCGTCCTCGCCCGTCACGAGGTCAAGCTCGTCGCCGTCCAGTCGTCGTGCCAGAACCCGACGGGCGCCGACCTGTCGCCCGAGCGCCGCGCGCGGCTGCTCGAGCTCGCGCGCACCCGCGGCTTCTTCGTGCTCGACGACGGCGTCTACGCGACGATGCGCTACGACGGCCCGCCGCTGCCGCGCCTGCGCGCGGAGGCGCCGTCGCATGTCGTCTACGTCGACTCGCTGTCCAAGACGATCGGCGGCGGGCTGCGCGTCGGATGGCTGGCGGCCGCCGGCCCGATCTTCGAGCGCCTCGTGCAGCTCAAGCTCGACAGCGACATCCACACCTCCGCGCTGCCGCAGCACCTCGGCGCGCGCTACCTGCGCGGCGACCGCCACGATCGCCTGCTCGCCGGCGCGCTGCCGGTGTACCGCCGCCGCCGAGATGCGCTGCTGCGCGCGCTCGAGCGCCACCTCGCCGCCGACGCGACGTGGACGGTCCCCGCCGGCGGCCACCACGTCTGGGTCACGCTGCGCCACCCCGTCGACGAGCGCACGTTGTACGCCGAGGCGCTGCGCGCCGGCGTGACGTTCCTGCCCGGCGGCGCGCTGCAGGCCGAGAAGTCGACGCGCACGAGCCTGCGCCTGTCGTTCGGCCTCGTCGCGCCGGCCGAGCACGACGAGGCGGTGCGGCGGCTCGCGACGGCGCTGCGCGAGGTTCGCGGGCGCCGGCGCGCCGGCGCGACCGGCGCGCTGTCCTAGCGCCGACCCTGCCACTCCGCGCCGGCGAGGTTCCTCCAGCAGGACGAGCCCCTCTCCGGCCCGACGGCGAGCCTCCCGAAGTGCCAAGGCCCGCGGCAGAAGACCCAGGAGGCTCGTGATCGGCATCCTCCGCCCGGACAGGGCGAACGACGTGCTGAAGCGCTGCGCACCGCGCCGAGGTTGCGCTCCGCGAGGCGGGCAGGACCGGCGAGGGCGCCCTGCCGCTGAGCCCGGAGGCGGCCGTCGAGGAGAAGGTGCCGGTCGCCCAGCCGGTCTGAGATACGGTGGCCCCAAGCTGTCCGATCCTGAGGTGACCCGCATGAAGATGGTCATGGCCTACATCCGTCACGAGGCGTTCGAGCCGATCCGCGTCGACCTGCTGTCGAAGGGCTTTCCGTCGCTGTCGGTCAGCGAGGTGAAGGGCTCCGGGCGCCAGAAGGGCATCACGGAGCGCTACCGCGGCGCGGAGCTGACGAACTACCTGCGCCCGAAGGTGAAGATCGAGTGCGTGGTCGCGGCCGGCGACGTGCGGGTCGTCGTCGACACGATCCTGCGCCACGCCCGCACCGGCGGCGTCGGCGACGGCAAGGTCTTCGTGCTGCCCGTCGAGGAGGCCTACCGCGTGCGCACCGGCGAGGCCGGCGAGGAGATCCTGCAGGCGCATCCCGACGCCGCGCGCCGCTGACCGGGGCGGCGCGCGCCGATTCGTACGCAGCTCTTACACGGGCCTGCGACCGTCGTCGGGTGACCTCGACCGGAAAGGACCCACGATGAGCGCAAGACGGATCGCGGCCGTGGCAGCCGCCGGCGCACTGCTCGCCGGCGGCACGGGCGCGGCGGTCGCCGCGGTGACGCGCGACGACGGCAGGCAGGCCGAGCAGGCGATCCTCGACGACGCCGCCAAGCGCCTCGACGTCACGCCGCAGAAGCTGCGCGACGCGCTGGCGGCGGCCCGCGACGCCGAGCTCGAGCGGGCGGTCGAGGAGGGCCGGCTCACACAGGAGCAGGCGGACGCGATCAAGGCGCGCCACAAGCACTCCGGGCGCGTGCTGGGCGGGCCGCTCGGCGGGCGCCACGGCTTCCACGGCGCGGGCATCGGCGCGCGCCACGCGTTCGTCGGCGGGCTCGCCGACGCGCTCGGCATCTCGCGCCGGGAGCTGCGCGAGCAGTTGCGCGACGGCAAGAGCGTCGCCGACATCGCCAGGGCGCAGGGCAAGTCGCTCGACGACGTGCGCGCGGCCCTGAAGGCCGACGCCAGGCGGCGCATCGACCGCGCCGTCGGCGACGGCCGGCTCACCCGCCAGCAGGCCGACAGGCTGCTGTCCCGCGTCGACCGCGCGCTCGAGCGCCTCGACCGTGCGCCGGCCCTGCGCGGCAGGCTGCACGGGCGCGGCGCGCCCGGCGCGCGCCCGGGCGTCCCGCGGCCGGGCAGCGACGAGCCCGGCCGTGGTGCCCGCGCGCGCGCCGTCCACAGCTGACGCGACGAGGATGCGGCGCGGCACTGCGCGCCGCGCCGCATCCCATTAAGCTGCGGCGCGGGGATGCAGGAGGAACGGGTCAAGCGGGTCGGCAAGCGCCTTGCTGCGATCGTCGGCGCCCTCGCGGTCGTCGCGGTCGGCATGCTCGCGATCAACACGATCGTCTTCTCAGACGACGCCGGGCTCGGGCCGGCGCCCGTGAACGTGCAGGTCCTCGCTCCCGGAACGTTCCAGAGCGCCCACGCCTACGCGCCCTACTACGTCGTTCCGGCCAGCCGCGTCGCCGGGCCGGCGAAGCTCTCGCGCGCGGCGACGAACCGCTTCGTCACGCGGCCCGAGGCCGCGCTCGCCAAGGGCGCGCTCGCCGGCAGCCCGCAGGTCGTCCGCCTGCAGCTCAGCTCGACGACCGACGAGCCGGTCAGCGTCAAGGGCGTGCGCTTCCACGTCGTCAGCGACGCGCGGCCGCTGAAGGGCTGGTTCACCGCCCAGCCGGCGTGCGAGTTCGAGCGCGTCGACGTCGCGCGCGCGAACCTCGACTCGCGCCGCCGGCCGGTGCGCTACGTCGACGCCGACGGCAAGCGGTCGCGCAAGCTCGACCTGCCCCTGAGCCGCTCGCGCGCGACCGTGCTCGAGCTGCAGGCGGCGACGAGCCGCCGGCGCGTCGCCTGGACGGCCGAGCTGTCGGTCAGCCGCGACGGGCGCCCGGCGCAGAGGGTGACGGTCGACGACGCCGGCAAGCCGTTTCGCGTGACGGCCACGCGCGACAGCCGCGCGTACGCGCCGCTGTTCGGCCCGACCGGGATCAGCGGCTTCGCCCGCGAGCGGTCGTGGGACCGCGGCGTGAGGGGCTGCTGAGGGGTCGCTGGCGCCGGGCGCCGGGCGCCCGACGCTCGACAGCGGAGGCGGACGGCCCGAGCCCGTCGCCCGGGCTCCGCGGCCCGCGCACGCTTGTCGGGCGCCGCGCGCGAGCTCGGCCACACCGGCCGGGACGCTTCGGTGAGCGCTCGCCGCACCGGCACGGGCCGCCGGTCCCGGCTCGCCGGATCTGCGAGCAGGCGCCTACGCACCGGGCCGGATGAACCCCGTCTCGTACGCGAGGATCACGGCGTGGACGCGGTCGCGAAGCCCGAGCTTCATGAGGATCCGCTTGACGTGCGTCTTGACGGTCGATTCCTCGACCGTCAGCGCGTGCGCGATCTCGCGGTTGCTCATCCCGCGGCCGAGCAGCTCGAGGACGTCGCGCTCGCGCGGCGTCAGCTCCTCGAGCCGCTGCTCGTCGGGAGCGCCGACCGCTGCGCGCTTGGCCATGTGGTCCACGACGCGGCGGGTCACCGACGGCGACAGCAGCGCCTCTCCGGCGGCCACCGTGTGGATCGCCGAGATGAGCTCCTCGGGCGGGGTGCGCTTGAGCAGGAAGCCCGACGCGCCGGCGTTGAGCGCGCCGAAGACGTACTCGTCGTCCTCGAACGTCGTGACGACGAGGACCCGCACGTCCGGCGTGCTCGCGAGGATGTCGCGTGTCGCCGAGATCCCGTCGACGTGGGGCATCCTGACGTCCATCAGCACGACGTCGGGCCTCAGGCGCTCCGCACGTGCGGCGGCGTCGCGCCCGTCGGTCGCCTCGCCGATGACGTCGACGCTCGCGTCGCTGGAGAGCACCGCTCGTAGGCCCGCCCGCATCAGGTCGTCGTCGTCGACGACGAGGACGCGGACCGGGCGCCTCATCGCTGCGGGAGGTCGTACGGCAGCGTCGCGCGCAGGCGGAAGCGGCCATCCTCGCAGCCGACCGCGAGCGAGCCGCCGAGCAGCGCCGCTCGCTCGCGCATGCCGACGAGCCCGTGTCCCTCGCCGGCGGGAGCGCCATTGGAGGCGACGGGGTTGAGCACGACGATCTCCAGCGTCCGGGCGCCGAAGCGCAGCAGGATGTCGGCGCTGCCGTCGCCGTGGCGGGCGGCGTTCGTCAGGGCCTCCTGGACGATCCGGTAGGCGGCGCGGTCGACGCCGGTCTGCAGCGGCCGCGGCTCGCCGTCGCGCCGCACTGTCACCGGCAGCCCGCCGGCGCGGTGATGGTCGGCGAGCTCGTCGATGCCGTCCACGCCCGGCAGCGCCACCGGCTCCTCCTCGCCGGTCTCGGCGCGCAGCGCGCTCACGAGCCGGTCGATCTCCGCGATCGTCCGGCGCGCGACGGGCTCGATCGTCTCGAGTGCCTCGCGGGCGCGCTGCGGGTCGCTGTCGCGCAGGAGTCGCGCGGCTCCGGCCTGCACGAGGATCACGTTCATCGCGTGTCCGGCCGAGTCGTGGAGGTCGCGCGCGATCCGCGTGCGCTCCTCGGCCACGGCGAGGCGCCGCTCGCGCTCGGCCTCGCGCTCGGCGCGCTCGGCGCGCTCCTGCAGCGCGGCGATGCGCTCGCGACGCTGGCGCGTGACGTCGCCGGCCACCCAGGCACCGGCCCAGGCGATCGCGCCGGCGAGGATCCCGGGGTCGGGGTCGACGAACGCCGCGAGCGCGCCGAGCACGGCGAACACGCCTCCGGCGATCAGCCCGCGGGTGCGCGCCGTCCTCGGATCGGGTGCGTACGCCGCGAGCGAGTAGACCGCCACGATCAACCAGAGGCCCAGCTCGCCCGGGTAGCGCAGGGCATGGATGGCGACCATCGCCGCGGCGCAGACGGCGAACACCGCGAGCGCGTGTCGGCGACGGGCCGCGAAGGGCAGCGTCATGAGCGCCAGCAGGGCGACGCCGAGAGCATCGCCGTCTCGGGCCTCCGGGTCGGGGGTCCCGAAGCCGTGCAGGTACATCACGGCCGCCGCGGTGGCGAATGCCAGCAGCGCGATCGCGACGTCGACCTTCCGCTCGCGCGTCATGCCGTGACCGTAGCGTGCCTCGGACGGCCCGCCGTCCTCCCGTGGGGGGATGCTCGTCGCTCCCGCGAGGGAGGCGCGATCTCGCCCTCGCGGGCGTTTTCGCGCGACGTTCGGCGGCCTAGCGTGCGGCGCAGATCCGACAGGAGGACGTGCCATGAACCTGCTCGCCAGACTCGCCGACCTCGCCTTCCGCCGGCGCCGACGGATGGTCGCGGCGTGGATCGCGCTGCTCGTCGCGGTGGTGGCCGTCGCGCCGTTGCTGGCGGGCGAGTTCGACGCCGACTACTCGACGCCGGGGACCGAGTCGGCCGCCGCGGCACAGCTCCTCGAGCAGCGGTTTGCGGGCAGCTCCGGCGAGACGATCGACGTCGTGTGGCAGGCACCCCGCGGGGTGGACGCCCAGCGCGGCCGTATGCGCTCCTTCGTGCAGCGCGCCAAGCGTCTGGAGGGCGTCGCCGGGGCGCAGGCCACGCGAGTGTCGCCGGACGGCACGATCGCGATGACCTCGCTCGAACTGGACCGGCGTGGCTGGGACGTGCCCGTCGAGACCGGCGAGCGGCTGATCGCGATGGCCGAGTCCGCAGGCGGCGCCGGACTGCGCATCGAGCTCGGGGGCGGCCCGATCAGCGAGGCGCAGGGCGGCGGGAGCCCCGAGCTGGCAGGGTTGCTGGCGGCGACGTTCATCCTGCTCGTCGCCTTCGGCTCGGTCGTCGCTGCCGGTCTGCCGATCGTCACGGCGCTGTTCGGGCTCGGCATCGCCGCTCCTGCGATCGGAGTGCTGGCCGCGGTGATCGACGTGCCGGAGTGGGCGCCCGCGGTGGCAAGCCTGATCGGCATCGGCGTCGGCATCGACTACGCGCTGCTCGTCGTCACGCGGTATCGCGCCGCCCTCGGCGCGGGCGCCGGGCCGCGCGAGGCGATCGTCGAGGCCGTGTCCACGGCGGGTCGCAGCGTCGTGATCGCGGGGACGATCGTGGTGGTCTCGCTGCTCGGGCTGTTCGTCATGGGCGCCTCGTACATGCGCGGGGTCGCCCTGTCGGCGTCGCTTGCCGTGCTCGTCGCGATGATGGCGGCGATCGCGCTGCTGCCGGCCCTGCTCGGCTTCCTCGGCGGGCGCGTGGACCGCCTGAGGATCCCCGTGCCCGGACGCCGCGGGGGCCGGACCTCGGAGGGCAGCGCGCTGACCGCGGCCTGGAGCCGCGCGCTGCAGCGGCGGCCGTGGCCGGCGGCGATCGCCGGCGCGGCCGTGCTGATCGCGCTCACGACCCCCGTGCAAGGTCTGCGGCTGGGGTTCCCGGACGCCGGCAACGACCCCGGGGGCAGCACGACGAACGCCGCCTACGAGCTGGTCAGCCAGGGCTTCGGCGCCGGCGCCAGCGGCCCGCTGCTCGTCGCCGCCGACCTGCGATCCGGCTCAGCCGCCGACGTGAGGTCGCTCGCCGATCGCCTCAGCGCCACGCCCGGAGTGGCCACGGTCAGCGAACCGCGCATCAGCCGCGACGGCGCGGCCGCGATCATCACGGTCCAGCCGGCCAGCACGCCGCAGGACGAGGCGACCGAGGAGCTGGTGCAGCGGCTGCGCGAGCGCGTCCTGCCGTCCGCGCTGGACACGAGCGGCATCGAGGCCTACGTGGGCGGCATCACGGCCGCCTTCGTGGATCAGAGCGAGCAGGTGGCCGACCGCCTGCCGCTGTTCATCGGAGCAGTCGTCGGGCTCTCGTTCCTGCTCTTGCTGGCGGCCTTTCGCGCGCCACTGATCGCGCTGAAGGCGGGCGTCGTGAACCTGCTGTCGGTCGGCGCGGCCTACGGCGTCGTCGCGCTCGTCGCGCAGGGCGGCTTCGTCGGGGGCCTGATCGGCATCGACACCAGCACTCCGGTGCCCCCGTTCGTCCCGGTGATCATGTTCGCGATCCTGTTCGGCCTCTCGATGGACTACGAGGTCTTCCTGCTCTCACGCATTCGCGAGGAGTTCCTGCGTCACGGCGACACGCGCCGCGCGGTGGCCGAGGGCCTCGCCCGCACGGCGCGCGTGATCACGGCAGCCGCGGCGATCATGGTCAGCGTGTTCCTCGCCTTCGTCCTCAGCCCGGAGACGTTCCTCAAGCTCATGGGGGTCGGCATGGCCACCGCGATCCTCGTCGACGCGACGATCGTGCGGATCGTGTTGGTGCCCGCCGTCATGCAGCTGCTCGGGCGTGCGAACTGGTGGTCGCCGCGCTGGCTCGAACGGATCCTCCCCGCACGGCACGAGCGGCTGGCGGCGGCCGAGCCGCGGGTCTGAAGGCGGCTGCGAGGATCCGCGGGGGCTCGACTGCGAGCGGACGAGGGCGGCCGCGCTCAGCGGCGCCGCGCGCGGCGGCGCCGCGGCCGCGGGCCGGCGCCGATCGAGCGCGCCAGCAGCTGCACCGGGTGCACGACCGGCAGCGGGCGGCCCTTGCGCTGCAGGTGGGCGGCGATCTGCAGCGTGCAGCCCGGGTTGGCGGACGCGATCGCCTCGGCGCCCGTCGCCAGCAGGTTCTCGGCCTTGCGGACGCCCAGCTCGCCGGCCGCCTCCGGGCGGGTGAGGTTGTAGATCCCGGCCGAGCCGCAGCACAGCTCCCACTCGGCCGGCTCGAGCAGCTCCAGGCCGGGGATCGCGCGCAGCAGCTCGCGCGGCTGGTCGCGCACGCCCTGGGCGTGGGCGAGATGGCAGGCGTCGTGGTAGGCGACCTTCATCTCGACGGGCCGGCGCTCGGCGCGCGGCTCGACCGCCGCCAGCAGCTCGTGCACGTCGCGCGCCTGCGCGGCGACGGCCTGCGCGCGGTCGCGCCACGCGGGGTCGTCGCGCAGCAGGTGACCGTAGTCCTTGATCGCCGAGCCGCAGCCGGCGGCGTTCACGACGACGTGGTCGAAGCGCTCGAAGGCCTCGATCGTCGCCTTCGCCAGCGGCAGCGAGTCCTTCTCCTGGCCGGCGTGCATCCCGAGCGCCCCGCAGCAGCGGGGCGCTCGCGGCGCGTGGACCTCGAAGCCCTCCGCCGCGAGCACGGCGACGGTCTCGGCGTTGACGTCGCCGAAGTAGGCGCGCTGGACGCAGCCCTGCAGGAAGCCGACGGTGCCGCGCCTCTCGCCGCGGGCGGGCGTCACCGCCGGCAGCCGCCGGACGGCGTCGCGCAGGGCGACCGGCGGCGCGAGCTCCGACAGCGTGCGGGCCAGCGGCAGGCGGTCGAGCAGACGCGAGCGCTGCAGCCGCGCGGCCATCCCCGAGCGGCGGAAGGCGACGATCAGCGGGACCGTCGCGCGCAGCCGGCCCGGGTGCGGGAACGTCTCGAACAGCGCGCGGCGCAGCAGCTTCTCGCTGGGCGTCCGCGGGTAGCGTCGCTCGACCTGCTGGCGCGTGTCCTCGAGCAGCAGGTCGTAGCGCACCCCCGACGGGCAGGCGGTGACGCATGCCATGCAGCCCAGGCAGTTGTCGAAGTGGCGCGCCATCGTCGGGGTCAGCTCGCTGCCCTCCTGCAGCCCCTCGCCCATCAGCACGATGCGCCCGCGCGGGGAGTCCATCTCCTCCTGCCACAGGACGTACGTCGGGCAGGACGGCAGGCAGAAGCCGCAGTGCACGCAGTCGTCGACGAGCTCCTGCTCGGGCGGCTTGTGATCGTCGAAGGCCCTGTCGATCGGCGTCTGCGCCATGGCCCTAGTGGCCCTTCTCATGACGTTCGGCCAGGTCACGCGTCGAGGGAACGGCCACTAGATCCCTCCGACGAAGATGCCGGGGTTGCAGGTCGCGGTCGGGTCGAAGCGCGCCTTCACGCGGCGCATGAGCTTCAGCGCCGCGTCGTCGGGCACGGCCCAGGGGTCGACGTACGCGCGCACCGGTCCCGGCGCGTCGAGCACGACGCACGCCGACGGCGCCAGCAGCTCGCGCAGCCGCGCGACCACCTCGACGAGCTCGCCGTGCGTGGTCGCCGGCACGGAGATCCACCACAGGCCGAGCGCCGCGCGCCCGGCGAGCGTCGCGCCGGCGGCCTCCGCGGCCACGCATGCGTCGGCGAGCTGCGTCGGCCGGCCCGAGACGCGCAGGACGACGCCGCCGTCGCTGCGCTGCGCTCCGCGCTGGGCCTCCCACAGCCCGTCGTCGTCGTCGACCGTCCGCGCCTCGACGCCCGCCTCGCCGAGCAGCGGACGCGCCGCGGCCGCCTGCTCGCCGGCCGCCACGCCGGCGAAGCGCGCGAGCACGGCGCCCTCGCCCGCCCGCCAGCGGACGTCGAGCGCGTCGGCCGCCAGCGAGCTGCCGCAGAGCGCGATCGCCGCGGCCTGCAGCCGCGCCGGGTCGTCGGTCGCGCCGACCGCGGTCTCGTGCGCGGGCTGGCGCGGGTGCAGCCGCACCGCGAGCTGCGTGATGAGGCCGAGCGTGCCGAACGAGCCGCTGAAGAGCTTGCCGAGGTCATAGCCGGCGACGTTCTTGATGACCCTGCCGCCCGCGCGCGCCAGCGAGCCGTCCGACAGCGCGACGGTCACGCCGAGGACGAGATCGCGCGCGGCGCCGTAGTGGTGACGCAGCGGCCCCGAGTCGCCCGCGGCGACGACGCCGCCGACCGTCGCGCGGTCGCCGGCGCCGAGTGGCGGGTCGAGCGCCAGCCGCTGGCCGGCGTCGGCGAGCACCTCGTCGAGCTCGCGCAGCGAGACGCCCGCCTCGACCACCGCGGTGAAGTCGCCGCGGTTGTGCTCGACGATCGCGTCGAGCCCTCGCGTGTTCAGCCGCACGCCGTAGTCGGCGCCGTGGCGGCCCCACGGCTTCGTCGCGCCGCCGACGATCCGCACGCCGATGCCCTCGCCGGCGCAGTCGCGCAGCAGCTGCGCCGCGTCGTCGGCGCTCTGCGGCGTCTCGCTGCGCAGCGTCTCGGTGCCCATCAGAAGCGCTCCGCGATCCCGTCGCGCTCCAGCGGGTGCCGGCGATAGGGGCCGGGCACCTCGCCGCACAGCCGCGGCGTCGGCATGACCTTGCCGGGGTTCGCCAGCCCGCGGGGGTCGAACGCGCAGCGAAGGTGCTGGAAGGCGGCGAGGTCGGGCTCGGAGAACATGCGCGTCATGTGGCGCTTCTTGTCGACGCCGACGCCGTGCTCGCCGGTGATCGAGCCGCCGGCCTCGACGCAGACGTCGAGGATGCGCCCGGAGAGCTCCTCGGCGCGCTCGGCGTCGTCCTCGTCGTCGTAGCAGACGAGCGGGTGCAGGTTGCCGTCGCCGGCATGGAAGACGTTGCCGACGCGCATGCCGTACTCGTCGGCGAGCGCCGAGATCTTGACCAGCACCTCCGGCAGCTTCGTGCGCGGGATGACGCCGTCCTGGACGTAATAGTGCGACGCGATCCGCCCCATCGCCGCGAAGGCGGCCTTCCGCGTGCGCCAGATCGCCGCCCGCTCGGCGTCGTCGCGGGCGATCCGGATGCTCGTCGCGCCGTTGCGCTCGCAGACCGCCACGACGTCGTCGAAGCGCGCCTCGCACTCGTGGCTCGAGCCGTCGAGCTCGACGATGAGCGCAGCGCCGGCGTCGGTCGGAAAGCCCGCGTGCGCGGCCTGCTCGGCGGCCTGGATCGTCAGCGTGTCCATCATCTCGATGGCGCCCGGCACGACGCCGCCGGAGACGATCTCCGACACGGCCTCGCCGGCCTGCGTCGTCGTGTCGAAGAACGCGACCATCGTCTTGATCGCCTCGGGAACCGGCACGACGCGCAGCGTGATCGCGGTGCAGATCCCGAGCGTGCCCTCCGAGCCGACGAACGCGCCGAGCAGGTCGTAGCCCGGCGGGTCGACGAGCTTGCCGCCGAGCGTCACGACCTCGCCGTCGGCGAGGACGATCTCGAGGCCCGTGACGTAGTTCGTCGTGAAGCCGTACTTGAAGCAGTGCGCGCCGCCGGAGTTCTCGGCGACGTTGCCGCCGATCGAGCAGACGATCTGCGACGACGGGTCGGGCGGGTAGAAGTGCGTCGGCGCGACCGCCAGCGACACCTCGGTGTTCGTCACGCCGGGCTCGACGACGACGCGCCCGTTGGGCAGGTCGACGTCGAGCACGCGGCGCATCCGCGTGACCGCGATCAGGACGCCCTCGCGCACCGGCAGAGCGCCGCCCGACAGGCCCGAGCCGGCGCCGCGCGCGACCCACGGCACGCCGGCGTCGGCGCAGGCGCGCACGACGTCGCGGACCTCCGCGGCGCTGCCCGGTAGCACGACCGCGCCCGGCGTCGCGCGGTACTGCAGCAGGCCGTCGGACTCGTAGGTGCGCAGCTGCATGCGGTCGGTCAGCACGTGCTCGCGGCCGCAGACGTCGCGCAGACGCGCGAGCAGCTGCGCGGTGAGCGGCGGCGGATCGGTCGTCAGGGTCTGAGCGGTCTCGGTCACGAGGCGCGCGGGCACCGGCAGGGAGCGTTCCCGGAATGCGCAGGGTACGCACATCGGCTCGCGGCCGCGGAGTTCCGTCGGGCCCAGCGCGTACCGTCGCTCTCGCCACTTCGGGCGAGAGGAGCGAGATGGGCCAGCAGACCTACGTCTTCGACGCCGAGCTGATCGGGTGCGACGGCGTGCAGCGGACGATCGCCGTGCGCGACGACCTCGCGCTCGTCGACCTGCACTACGCGCTGCAGTCGGCGTTCGGCTGGGACGACGACCACCTCTACGCCTTCTGGCTGGACGGCGGCTTCTGGGCGACGCGCGCCGGCCTCGCCGGCAGGCGCGCCTGCACCCCGCTCGCCGCGCTGGCGCTGCGGCCCGGACAGCGGATCGCGTACGTCTTCGACTTCGCCGACGAGTGGCGCGTCGAGCTGACGGTGCGCGAGGTCGTCGCCGACGTCGGGCGCGCCTCGCCGCGGCTGCTGGGCTCCGTCGGCGCCGCTCCGCCGCAGTCCGCGCTCGCGCGCGCGGCGGCCTAGCGCTCGCCGCGCAGCTCCGCCAGCCGGCGGTGGACGAGCGCCGCCGCCATCGCGCCGTCGCCGACCGCCCCGGCGACGCGCTTCGTCGAGCCGTGGCGCGCGTCGCCGGCTGCGAACAGGCCGGGCACGCTCGTCTCGAGCGCAAGCGGGTCGCGCTCCAGCGGCCAGCCCTCGGGGCGCCGGCCGCGATCGAGCAGGTCCGGGCCCGTGAGGATGTAGCCGGCGCCGTCGTGCGCGACGCCGACGCGGTCGGCCCAGCCGGTCCGCGGCGTGCCGCCGATGCACGCGAAGACGGCCTTCGCCGGCACGCGCTCGTGCGCCCGGCGCCCGCGCGTGCGCAGCACGACGGCGCCGAGCTCGTCGTCCTCGTCGGCCTCGATCGCGACGACCTCCGTCTGCGTGCGCACCACGACGTTCGGATGCGCGCGGATCCTGTCGACGAGATAGCGCGACATCGTCGCGCCGAGGTCGCCGCCGCGGACGGCCATCGTGACCTCCGCGGCGGCGTCGGCGAGGTCGGCGACGGCCTGGCCGGCGGAGTTGCCGGCGCCGACGACGACGACCGGGTCGCCGCTGCAGCGCGCCGCCTCGCTGCGCCCCGCGCCGTAGTAGGCGCCGCGGCCGAGCAGCTCGTCGAAGCCGGGCACCTCGAGCCGCCGCCATTCCATGCCGGGCGCCGCGACCACGACCGGCGCGCGGACGCTGTGGCCGCCTTCGAGCTCGAGCTCGAAGGCGTCGTCGGTGCGGCTGCTGCCGACGACCGCTCGCAGCAGCGACAGGTGCGCGCCGAAGCCCTCGGCCTGGCGCCCCGCGAGACGGGCAAGCTCCGCTCCGCCGATGCCGCCGGGAAAGCCGAAGAAGTTCTCGATCCGCGACGTGTGCGACGCCTGGCCGCCGGGCACGTCGCGCTCGATCACGACGGTCGCCAGGCCGTCGGAGGCGGCGTAGACGGCGGCGCCGAGGCCGGCCGGGCCGGCCCCGACGATCGCGATGTCGTAGTCGCGGCGCGGCGGCGGCTGCGACTCGCCCCAGGCCTCCGCCAGCCGCTCGACGGTCGCGTTGCGCATGACGCGCTCGTCGTCGGCGACGAGCGGCAGGTGCTGCTCGGTCGCCGAGTGGCGGGCGAGCAGCTCGTCGGCCGGCGGCGTGCCGGCCTCGTACCAGTCGAAGGGCTGTGCGACGCGCGTGAGGAAGTCGCGCAGCCGGTGCGACTCGTGGTCGAGCCGGCGACCGATGACGGTGACCGTCGGGCGTATCGGGCTCATGCGCGCGGGACGCGCGGCTAGCTGCCGGCGAGCGCGGCGGCGGGCACCGCGTAGAACGCCTCGCCGGCCGGGCCGCTCGGGCTGCTGCCGCCGTGGACGACGATCAGCGGGGCGTGCCCGATGAGGCCGCCGTGCTGTGCGACCCACGCGTCGGCCTGCTCGCGCCGGTCCTCGGGGACATCGGAGCGGCGCATGACGAGCATGCCCGGCGGGCGATCGTCGACGTCGACCAGCGGCAGGTCGAGCAGCAGCTCGCGGATCGGGTCGCCGGACATCGCGGCGTCAGGGTAGCCGCTGCCCGGCCGCTGCGTGGCGCACGCCGCGAAATCGGGTAGCCCCTGCGGCGCGGGTCGAGCGACGGAGGTGGACCATGGCCGCACACGCAGGCGAGCGCGCGCATAAGACCGGTGACTTTCACTGCGCGGAATGCAGCGAGGTCGTCCACGTGACGCAGGGCGACGAGATCCCGAAGTGCCCGAACGGCCACACCGAGTTCGAGTCGCGCACGGGCGAGCCCGGCAACAAGAGCTGACGCCCGGCGCAGCGCCCACCGCGACGTGCGCGGTCTCGCCTTCTTCGCCGGGCAGATCCTCATCGTGCTGGTCGTCGCCGCCGTCGCCAGGCGGGCCGGCGGCCCGGACGCGATCTACTACGCGGCCGGCATCGTCCTCGTCCTCGTGCTCGTCTGGCTGCTGTTCCGGCGGCGGTAGGGCGGGCGCGTGCTGCCGCTGATCCCCACGACGCTCGTCGGCAGCCTCCCGCAGCCGGAGTGGCTCGTCGACCGCAGCCGGCTGCTGGCGAGCCTGCCGCCGCGCGTGCGGGCGAGCGAGCTGTGGCGCGTGCCCGAGCCCGAGCTCGCGCAGGCCCAGGACGACGCGACGGCGCTCGCGATCTGCGAGCTGGAGCGCGTGGGGCTCGACGTCCTCACCGACGGCGAGATCCGCCGCGAGAGCTACTCCAACCGCTTCGCGACGGCGCTGGAGGGCATGGACGTCGACGACCCGGCGATCGTCGTCGGCCGCGCGGGGAGGGAGAACGCCGTGCCACGCGTCGTCGGTCGGGTGCGGCGCACGCGCTCCGTCGAGGTCGACGACCTGCGCTTCCTGCGGGCGCGGACCGACCGGCCGGTGAAGGTCACGCTGCCCGGCCCGTTCACGATGAGCCAGCAGGCGCACAACGAGGCCTACCCCGACCTCGCGAGCCTGGCGCTCGACCTCGCCGCGGCCGTCAGCGAGGAGGTCCGCGACCTCTTCGCCGCCGGCGCCGACGTCGTCCAGCTCGACGAGCCGTGGCTGCAGGCTCGTCCGCAGGAGGCCCGCGAGTACGCCGTCGAGGCGATCGACCGCGCGCTCGAGGGCGCCGGCGGCACGACGGCCCTGCACACCTGCTTCGGCTACGCGCACCTCGTGCACGACCGGCCGGCCGGCTACTCGTTCCTCGCAGAGCTCGACGCGTGCGCAGCCGACCAGCTCGCGATCGAGTCGGCCCAGCCCCGGCTCGACCTCTCGATCCTGCGCGCCGTCCCGAGCAAGACCGTCATCCTCGGCGTGCTCGACCTGTCCGACCCGCAGGCGGAGAGCGCCGAGCGCGTCGCCGCCCGCATCGACGCGGCGCTCGAGCACGTCGCGCCCGAGCGGCTGCAGGTCGGCCCCGACTGCGGCATGAAGTACCTGCCGCGCGATCTGGCGCTCGCGAAGCTGCGCGCGCTCGTGGAGGGCGCCGCGGCGGTCCGCGCACGCCTTCGGTGACGCGACGTCAGCCCCGCGGCCGCTCCTGCTGAAACGTCAGCCCGATGCCGCCGACCAGGTAGGCGATGATCCATCCGAGACGCTCGTCGAGCAGCACCGCGTACTCGAACTCGGGCTCGGTGATGACGAGGTGCCCGCCGTCGTAGGGCAGCGACAGGTAGCGCTCGCCGTACCGCGGGTTGAACGTCCCCCAGTCGAGCATCGCCGCGTTGTCGACCGGCGGCGGCAGGTAGACGTCGAGCGCCGTCGGGCCCGCCATCGCCTGGCCGTCCTCGCCCGGCAGGACGGCGAAGACGCTGACGCGAAACGGCCGCACGTACACCGACAGCCATTCGGCGAGCTTCTCGATGTCCTCGGTGCGCACGGTGTCGGTCATGACAAGCCGGGTCCGATCGCCTCGGCGGCCGTGTGTCCGACCCGCGCCTCGGCAGGCACGGGAGTCCGCCGCAAGCCGACGCCCGGACTCGAACCGGGGACCCCTTCATTACGAGTGAAGTGCTCTACCAGCTGAGCTACGTCGGCGCGGAGGCGAATGCTAGCGCCGCGTCGAGGTCGCGCTCGATCCAGCGGCAGATCACGTCGACGGCGTCGGCCTGCTCGGCGGCATCCAGCGCGCGGCCCTTCGGGAGGCCGTGCCAGCGCTGCAGGCACGTGCGACAGCAGGTGGCGGTCGCGTGTAGATCCTGGGCGCCGACGGGGTCAGGCGGCGAGGTCCGCCGGCGGCGGCCGGCGGCCCAGGCGGACGACGACGACCTCGCCGGCGGGGTCGTCGATGCGGTCGGGCCAGCCGATGAGCTGCAGGCCGCAGCCGCACTCGCAGGCGAGCGTCTCGAGCTCCTCGAGCGTGCGCCCCTCGGCGACGATCTCGTCGGCGCAGTCCTCGTCGGAGCAGATCAGGCGGGCGATGTACACCCCGTGATCGTGCGCGCGGCGCCGGACGGAACGGCGGAGCCGACCGCGGACCGTCAGCCACCGGCGGTCGCGGCGACCGCCAGCGCGCGGCCGGCCGCCTCGATCTCCGCGAGCGTGGGCGCGATCCACAGGCCGGCGAGGCCGGCGGCACGCCCGCCGCCGGCGTCGAGCGTCGTCGATCCGGCGACGACGTGCAGCGGCACGCCCGCGACGCACGTCCGGCGCGCGAGCTCGCCGACGACCTTGCCGCCGAAGCTCTGGTCGTCGATGCGGCCCTCGCCGGTGACGACGAGCTCGGCCGCGCGCATGCGCGCGTCGACGCCGAGCGCGTCGAGCACGGCCGGCGCGCCCGGGCGCAGCTCGGCGCCGAAGGCCGCCCACAGCCCGCCGGCGAGACCGCCGGCCGCGCCCGTCAGCGCCACGCCCCGCGGGTCGCGCGGCAGCGTCTGCGCCAGCGCGTCGAGCCGTGCCTCGAGCCGCGCCACCGTCGCCGGGTCGGCGCCCTTCTGCGGCCCGAAGACGCGCGGCGCGTCCTCGAACGCCAGCGCGACGTCGCAGAGCACGACGAGCCGCGCGTCGCGCAGGCCGCCGCCACCGCGGATCGCCTCGATGGCGCCCTCGCCGCCGTCGGTCGTCGCGCTGCCGCCGGCCGCCACGAGGATCTCGCGCGCGCCCGCGGCGGCCGCCGCGACGACGAGCTCGCCGGTTCCGCGCGTCGACGCCCGCCAGGCATCGCGCTCGTGCTCGGCGACGAGCCCGAGGCCGGACGCCTGCGCGACCTCGACGATCGCCGTGTCGCCCGCGCGGCCGACGTGGCAGGCGACCGGCCGCCCGAGCGGATCGGTCGCGGAGGCCGGCTCGAGGCTTCCGTTCAGCGCTTCGACGAGCAGCTCGAGCGTGCCCTCGCCGCCGTCGGCGACCGGGCAGCGGTCGGCCTCCCAGCCGGCGTTCCGGATGCCTCGCACGAGCGCGTCGGCGACCGTCCGAGCGTCGAACGTGCCCTTGAACGAGTCGGGCGCGACGAGGGCCCGCGCCATCACGCGGCCCGCGGCCGGGGGGAGCGCATCGCGGGCACCGTAGCCGCCGCCGGGCGCCATGCGCAAAGCTGCGGCGCGTGAGCGGCGCGCCGACCTTCGACCTGCAGTCGCACTCGACGTGCTCGGACGGCGAGCTCGAGCCCGCGGAGGTCGTGGCCACCGCGGCGGCCGCCGGCGTGACGCTGCTGGCGCTCACCGACCACGACACGGTCGACGGCGTGCCGCAGGCGCTCGCGGCCGCCGACGAGCACGCGATCGCGCTCGTGCCCGCCGTCGAGGTGTCGACGGCCGACGTCCTCGGCGAGGACTTCCACGTCCTCGGCTACCGCATCGACCACACCGACGCGATCCTCCGCCGCCGCCTGACGGCCTGGTGCGAGGACCGCGCGAACCGCATCGACCGCATGGCGCAGCGGCTCACCGAGCTCGGGCTGGCGCCGGATCGCGAGCAGCTCGACGCCCGGCGGGCCGCCGGTCGTCCCGTCGGGCGCCCGCACCTCGCGGCGGCCGCGGTCGCGGCCAACCGCGAGCGGCTGCGCGGCCAGCGCCTCGACGAGCCGTCGGCCTTCCTCGAGGCATACCTCGTGCCCGGCCGCCCGGCGTACACCCGCCGGACGACGCCGACCGTCAGCGAGGCGATCGAGGCCATCCACGCCGCCGGAGGGCTCGCGGTGTGGGCGCATCCGTTCTGGGACCTCGCCGGGCCCGGCGACGTGCGCGACGCGCTCGCGCGCTTCGTCGGTGCGGGCCTCGACGGGGTCGAGGCCTTCTACGTCGCGCACGACCGCGAGCAGGCGCGGCTGCTGTCGGCGCTCGCCGCCGACCACGGGCTGCTGACGACCGGATCGGCCGACTTCCACGGCCCGGGCCACAGCCGCTTCTCGCGCTTTCGCGCCTTCGAGCTGCACGGCTGCGAGCCGCGGCTCGGGCCGATCGCCACCTGACGCTCGTCAGCCGCCCAGCGTGCGCGCAAGCCGCGAGCCGAGCGCGTCGAGCGCGAGCTCCTCGTTGGGGTTCAGCGCGAGCGAGGCGCGCGTCTCCTCGACGAGCGACTGGGCGCCGCGCAGCCGCGCGGGCGGGACGCCGAGCCGGGCGTCCTCGGCGAGCCGCGCAATCCGGTCGCTGTTGTGGGCGAGCTCGCCGGCGCCGTCGAGCACGCAGGCGACGTCGCGCAGCCACTGGCCGACGAGCGCCAGGCCGCGGTCGAGCGCGGCGGTCTGCGCGCGCCGCGACGCGCGCTTGGCGCGCTCGCCGGCCTCGCGGCGCATGCGCGCGTGGTCCTTGGCGACCGCGTACTGCAGCCGGCTCTCGAGCGCCGCCTCGACCTCCTCGCCAGCCTGCGTGCCCGCCGCGCGCGCCCGCGCGAGCAGCGCCGTCCACGGGCGGTCGGCGACCGTGCCGCGCAGCGCGCCGCGCGCGACGGCCTCTGCGTCGGCGCGCAGCGCGGGGCCCTCCCCGAGCGCCAGCGCCAGCGCCCGCCGCGCGTCGCCGAGCCCCAGCCGTGCGCACGCCAGCGCCGCGTCGGGCGCGACGCCGTGGCGCTGCAGGCGCTCGGCGACGTCCTCCTCCGAGGGGGCGTCGAAGCGCACGGGCTGGCATCGGCTGGCGATCGTCGGCAGCACCTCGCCGGGCCGGGTCGTCAGCAGGATGAGGTGCGCGAACGAGGGCGGCTCCTCGAGCGTCTTGAGCATCCGGTTGGCGGCCTGGTCGTTGAGCTCGTCGGCGTCCTCGATGACGAACACGCGCCGCTGCGCCTCGAACGGCGTGCGCGCGGCGCCGGCGACGACCGCCTCGTCGACGTCGCCGACGAGGATCCCCGCCGCGCTCGTCGGCGCCACCCAGGTGAGGTCCGGGTGCGCCCCGTGCTGCACGCGGACGGCGGCGCCCTCGGGGTCCGCCGAGCCCTCCGTCAGCAGCGCCGTGGCGAAGGCTCGGGCGACCGAGCGCTTGCCGCTGCCGGCGGGACCGCTGAAGAGGTAGGCGTGGCTCGGCGAGCCCGACGGCGCCAGCGCCGCGCCCAGCACCGCGCGGGCGTGGGGGTGGCGCTCGGTGCCGGGCAGCATCGCCCGCGAACGGTACCGTCGCGGTCGTGCGCGGCAGGCTGATCACGATCGAGGGGATCGACGGCGCGGGCAAGTCGACGCTGGCGGGCGGCCTGCAGGCCGCGCTCGCGCGCGAGCGACCCGTGCGGCTGCTGCGCGAGCCCGGCGGCGTCGAGCTCTCCGAGCGCGTCCGCGAGCTCGTCACCGACCCGGGGCTGCGCTGCGACGCGCGCGCGGAGGCGCTGTTGTACGCCGCCGCGCGGGCGCAGCTCGTCGACGAGCGGCTCGTGCCGTGGCTCGAGCAGGGCACGTGGGTGCTGCTCGACCGCTTCGTCGACTCGTCGCTGGCCTACCAGGGCGCCGGCCGCGGCCTCGGCATCGAGGAGGTCGCAGCGCTCAACGCGTTCGCGACCGGCGGGCTCGTCGCCGACCGGACGCTGCTGCTGCGCGTCGACCCCGACGTGGCGCGCGCGCGACAGCACGGACGCGGCGCGCGCGCCGACCGCCTCGAGCGCGAGCACGACGCGTTCTTCGCCGCGATCGCCGCGGCCTACGACGAGCTGGCCGACCGCGACCGGCAGCGCATCCGCGTCCTCGACGCCGGCGATTCACCGGAGCGCGTGCTCGCGCACGCGCTCGACGCGCTCGCGGACCTAGACTCTTCGCGGTCGTGAGCGGTCCGGCACCCGATTTCGAGGTCGAGCGCTTCGAGCGCGTCCAGGCCGGCTCGAGCACCGTCCTGCTGCGGATCGCCGGCCGCTGGCGCGCCGACGGGCGCGAGCGCCTGGCGCCCCCGATGCTGCTCGTCGACGACGGCCGCCGCACGCGCCGGTTGTCGCCGTTGCCGGGTCCCGACGACCCGGCGCCGCTGGCGGGCCCCGACCCACCCGACTGGCGGGCGGCGTTCTCGGCGCCGGCCGACCTCGTCGGCGACGGGCGAGTCGCGTTCGCGCTCGAGACCGCCCGCGGCATCGTCGACCTGCCGCACCCGCAGGAGACGGCGCGGCGACCGCCGAAGCCGCCACGCAGGCCTGAGCCGGCGACGGTCGACCCGGCGGTCCTGCGCGAGGAGCGCCGGCGGCGCGAGGACGCCGAGCGCGCCGCCGAGCAGCGCCGGCAGGCGATGGCGACGCTGCAGACGCGGCTGGAGGCCGAGCGCGCGGCCCGCGGCGCGGCCGAGCGCACGATGCGCGAGGCGCGCGACGAACTCGTCCGCGTGCGCGCACAGGCGGAGGCCGCGGCGCGCAGCGGCGAGCGCGAGGCCCGCGAGCTGGCCGAGCGCGTCGCCTTCCTGGAGGAGGCGCGTGCGACCGCCGAGCGGTCGGCCCAGCGCGGCCGCGAGGAGGTCGCGGCCGCGCGCGCGGACCTCGACGAGCGGATCGCCGCGGAGCGGACGGCGCGCCAGCAGCTCGAGGCGGCCGTCGCCGCGCGCGACCGCGAGGTCGTCGCGGCGCGCGCCGAGGCCGACCGCGCGACCCGCGAGGGCGAGCGCGCGCTCGAGCGCTTGCGCGCCGAGGCCGACGCGCGCGCGGCGCGGGCGCAGACCGAGCTGCAGGCGGCGCAGGCGCGGGTCGAGCAGGCGACCGCCCGCTCGGAGGCGCAGAGCCAGGCGGCGCGCGAGGAGACGAAGGCGGTCGCCAAGCGCGCGGACGCCACGATCCGGGCCGCGCGCGAGGAGGCCCGCGCGACGGTCGAGCGCGAGTGGGCGGCCGCGCGCGAGCACGCCGCCCAGACGACCGCCGAGGCGCGGGCGGCCGCCGAGGCCGCAACGTCGGAGGCCCAGGAGCAGGCGCGCGCGGCGGCCGAGCGGGCGAAGAGCGCCCGCGGCGAGATGCAGGCCGCGCAGAAGCTCGCCGCCGCCCGCCAGCGCGAGCTCGACGCCGCCCAGGCGGCCGCGGCGCAGCTCGCCGAGCAGCTCGAGCGCTCGGCCGCGCAGGCGCAGGCGCTGGAGGCGGCGCGGCTGGCGGCCGAGGCCCTCGCCGACGAGCGTGCGCGCGAGCTCGGCGCGGCCCAGGCGAAGGTCACCGAGACCGA
>Ga0247713_1000269_pt1 | contig 35153 bp, 36 predicted proteins | sample 21E_NmetaG_FD_189936 | JGI IMG/M metagenome (GOLD analysis project Ga0247713, IMG submission 189936) | Soil microbial communities from hillslope of Landscape Evolution Observatory, University of Arizona, Oracle, AZ, United States - 2-1-E_N | ecosystem: Engineered > Artificial ecosystem >...
GCGGAGAACCCGCCCCCCGCCGAGGACCCACCGCCCGAGGAGCGGCCGCCGCCCGACAAGCAGCCGGGTGATCCGCAGCCGGACAAGGGCAAGGACTGTCCCGGGAAGGGCAACGGGAACGGCAACGGCAACTCGAGCCACTGCGGGTAAGAGTCGGCCCCTTCGCCGCAACGGGCGGTACGGTGGGGCCATGGCGCTGATCGTTCAGAAATACGGCGGCACGTCGGTCGGCGACGCCGAGCGCATCAAGCGGGTGGCGCGCCGGATCGTCGACTCGGCCGCGGCCGGAAATCAGGTGTGCGTGGTGGTTTCGGCGATGGGTGATACGACCGACGACCTGTTCGCCCTTGCCGAGCAAATCACGTCTACCCCGCACGGGCGAGAGATGGACATGCTGCTCACCGCCGGCGAGCGCATTTCGATGGCGCTTCTGTCGATGGCGATCATCGCCCTGGGGCGCGAGGCGGTGTCGTTCACCGGGTCGCAGGCGGGGATCATCACCGACACGAGTCACGGGCGGGCGCGCATCGTCGAGGTAAAGGCGCGCCGGGTCAAGGAGGCGATCGAGGAGGGCCGGATCGCGATCGTCGCCGGATTCCAGGGCGTCTCCACCGACCTCGACGTAACGACGCTCGGTCGCGGCGGATCCGACACGACGGCAGTCGCGCTCGCGGCCGCGCTGGGAGCCGACGTTTGTGAGATCTACACCGACGTCGAAGGCGTCTTCACCGCGGATCCCCGTGTGGTCGCCGAGGCAAAGAAGCTCCATGCGGTGTCGTACGAGGAGATGCTCGAGCTGTCTGCGTCGGGCGCGAAGGTGTTGATGCTTCGCAGTGTGGAGTTCGCACGTAATCACAGAGTGCGCATTCACGTGCGGTCTTCGTTCACGCTCGACGACGGCACGTGGGTGACGGAGGAGGACGAACGCATGGAACAGGCGATCATCTCGGGCATCGCACACGACACATCCGAGGCGCGGGTGACGATCTACGATCTGCCGGATTCACCGGGTGTGGCGGCGCGCGTCTTCCGTCCGCTCGCCGACGAGGGCGTGAACGTCGACTGGATCGTCCAGAACTTTTCCGAAGAGGGGCGCACCGACATCTCGTTCACGCTGCCGAAGGAAGACATCCGGCGCGCCGAACCGGTTCTCGCGTCGATCGTCGACAACGTCGGCGCGGCAGGCGTACGGACGGATCCCGACATCGCCAAGGTGTCGCTCATCGGCGCCGGCATGAAGACGCATCCCGGGGTTGCGGCGAGCATGTTCGATGCGCTCGCGGAGGCCGGCATCAACATCGAGGTCATCTCGACGTCGTCGATCCGCGTGTCGTGCGTCATCCGCGCGTTCGAGGTCGAACGAGCGGTCAAGGCGATCCACGACAAGTTCAGCCTGTCGGACGAAGTCGTCTTTCGCGAGGAGCATCCGGACACGGTGACCGGACAGTTGCGCGCCATTCGAGGCGACGGGGGGCTGTCGTGAGGCTCGCCCTCGTCGGCGCCACCGGCGCGGTCGGCACCGAGATCCTTTCGATACTCGAGGAGCGGAGTCTCACCATCGACGAGCTGGTGCCGGTGGCTTCGGCGCGCTCGGCGGGACGGCGCCTTCAGTTCCGCGGGCGCGACGTCGAGGTGCGGGCGTTGTCGGAGGAAGTGTTCTCGGGCACCGACATCGCGCTGTTCGACGTTCCCGACGACGTAAGCGGTGAGTGGGCGCCGGTCGCTGCGGCCGCGGGGGCGGTGGTCGTCGACAACTCCGCCGCATGGCGAATGCATCCCGAGGTCCCACTGGTGGTTCCCGAGATCAATCCGGATGAAGTGGCGAACCGCCCCAAGGGCATCATCGCGAGCCCGAACTGCACGATGCTCGCTACCGTCGTCGTCGCCGGCGCGCTTCATGCAAAAGCGAAACTGACCCGCCTCATCTGCTCGTCGTATCAGGCGGCGTCGGGGGCGGGGAAACCGGGCTCCGACGAACTATGGGATCAACTGGAGAGAGCGGTAAAGGAACGAGACCTCGTCACCCGCGGGCTCGGCCGCGACGTCCTCAATGTCGGCTCGGTGTTTGCTCACCCGCTTGCGTTGAACGTGATCCCGCAAATCGGTTCGATGCGCGACGGCGGATATACCGGCGAGGAGGAGAAACTGGCCGACGAGACGCGCAAGGTCCTCGGCGCGCCGGAGTTACCGATCACGGCCACATGCGTGCGCGTCCCGACGATGGTCGGTCACGGCGTGTCGATCCATGCCGAGTTCGCTCGTGACATCACGGCCGAGGAGGCGCGCTCGATCCTGATCGGCGCGCCGGGAGTAGAGGTGATGGACGACACACCGAATGCGATCTACCCGACGCCGCTTCATGCGGCGGGGCGTGACCCTTGCTACGTCGGACGTATTCGGCAGGACCCGTACGACCCGAGGGCGCTCGAGCTCTTCTCCGTTGCCGACAACCTCCGGAAGGGCGCCGCGCTCAACACGGTGCAGATCGCGGAGCTGCTCGTTTAGGCGATCGTCTTCACGAGTTCTTCGACCAGGGCACGGGGAGCGGCATCGTGGCCGCTCCCCGGTGGTCGGGAAGGCGGGATTTGAACCCGCGACCTCAGCGTCCCGAACGCTGCGCGCTGCCAAGCTGCGCCACTTCCCGTCGTCCCAAGTTAATGCCCCAGGATACCCGCGGCACCGTACCGCTTCGTTTTATGGACCGGGATGTTCGGATACCGGTCACCCACGTCCACAGAACGCCGTAGGGGGCTCATCTGGAAGAACAAGGGGCCTGTTCACCGTCTGTTCATGAACACTTTTCCGGCCCTCCACACGCCGTTGCTACGTTGCGCCCGCTGAGGCAGAACCCGCCGCGGGGCGGACGGCCGATTACAGGAGGCAGGTACATGATGACGAAGCTTGGCAACCGGGCGCGGCTCGCGGCCGCAATCGGCGCAGTCGCGTTGCTGGCGGCGGCGTGCGGAGGTGGCGGCGCCGGGGCCGAGGACGGTTTGACCGGGTCGGTGGTGGTCTCGGGCTCGTCGACGGTGGAGCCGATCTCGGTAGCGGTCGCGGAGAAGTTCGTCGCCGCCAATCCCGAGGTCGCGATCGACGTGACCGGCCCCGGCACCGGCGATGGTTTCGAGTTGTTCTGCAACGGCGAGACCGACATCTCAAACGCGTCTCGCGCGATCGACACCGAAGAGGAAGTCCCGGTGTGCGAAGAGAACGGAATCGAGTTCATCGAGCTCAAGGTCGCGATCGACGGTCTGTCGGTCATCACATCGCCCGAGAACGACCAGGTCGACTGCCTCGACTTCAAGGACCTCTATGCACTCCTCGGCGTCGAGTCCGAAGGTTTCGAGCAGTGGTCGGACGCGAACGAGCTCGGCGAGGAGCTTGGTGCCGGAAACGTCCCCTACCCGGACGCGCCGCTCGAGGTGACGGCGCCCGGCGAGGAGTCGGGGACGTACGACTCGTTCGTCGAGATCGTTCTCGAGGGCATCGCGGTCGACGAAAGGGGCCAGCCCGAGGACGGGCCGTTCGTGCGCCCCGACTATCAGGCGTCGGCCAACGACAGCGTGATCATCGACGGCATCAGTGGATCACCGACGTCGCTCGGGTGGGTCGGGTACGCCTTCTACGTCCAGAACCCCGATGCGGTGAAGGCGGTCGCGATCGCCGACGGCGAGGGCGGCGAGTGCGTGGAGCCGACGCCGGAGACGATCTCGAGCGGCGACTACCCAATCGCGCGCGACCTGTTCATCTACGTCAACACGGCGAAGCTCGAAGACAGCGAGGCGCTCCGGGCGTACGTCGACCTCTATCTGTCGGACGAGGGGATCGCCTCGGTCAACGAGGTCGGATACGTGGACCTCGCCGAGGAGGACCTCGCTGCCACTCGCGAGGTGTGGGAGAGCGAAGAGACCGGTACCCGAGAGGGATGACGGTCGGTGGTGACTCCTTGAACTTTGTGTGAACAGCGACGGTAGCGCCACCTCGGGGAAGTAGGTTCTCGTCGATGGCGGTTAAGCAGATAGAGCTCGGCGGCCTCCAAGGCAGCCCGGGCCGCCGGCGGACGGAGCTGATCGTCAAGTCGCTGTTCTTGGCGGCGGCGGCGACCTCCGTGGTCATCAGCGCCCTGATCGTGCTGTCGCTCGCGGGCAAGGCGTTTGCGTTCGTCTCGAGCGTCGAGATGACGAGGCTGCTCTCTCCGGCGGGCTGGTTTCCGCGGCGAGGCTCCTACGACATCCCCACGATCGTCGCCGGCACGTTCGTCATAGCCGGGATCGCGATGCTGGTTGCGACTCCGCTCGGGCTCGGCGCGGCCGTGTACCTCTCGGAGTATGCCAAGCCGCGCCTTCGGCGCGCCCTCAAGCCCATCCTCGAGATCCTGGCGGGCATCCCGAGCGTCGTGCTCGGGTTCTTCGCCATCACGTTCATAAGCCCGGACGTGGTCCAGAGGTTCGCCGAGAGCGCGACGTTCTTCAACATGGCCGCGGCCGGCATCGCCGTCGGGATTCTGGTGACGCCCATCGTGGCATCTGTGTCGGAGGACGCGCTTCGGGCGGTACCGGCGGCGTTGCGGGAAGCGTCGTACGGAATGGGTGCGCGCAAACGAACCACCACGATCCGTGTCGTCTTTCCGGCCGCCGTATCGGGAGTCATCGCGGCGCTCATCGTCGGTCTGTCGCGCGCCGTTGGGGAGACGATGATCGTCGCGATCGCCGCGGGTTCGACGGGCGGATCCTCGTTCACACTCAATCCCCTGGAGCCGGGCCAGACGATGACCGCGGCGATGACCGCCCTTGCCATCGGGAGCGATCAGGTCAAGGGCGCGGAGCTCACGTTCGAGAGTCTTTACTTCGTCGGCATGCTGCTGTTTTTGATGACTCTGCTTCTCAACGTTGCCGGCGAACGCTTCGTGCGCCGGGTGAGGGAGCGCTACTGATGGCCGTTGCGGCGAAGAAGCAGGTGACGACCGCGGATGCGGTTCGAGCGCGCCTCAAGGGCGGCAAGGTCGACGTCAAGGGAATTGTGTTCGAGTCGCTTCTGCTTCTCGCGCTGCTGCTGTCGCTCGCGATCCTCGTGTCGCTCCTCGTCGAGGTCGTGAGCGGCGGCGCGGGGGTGTTGCGCGAGCGCGGCATGGACTTTCTCACCGGCAATCTCTCGGTCGTCACCGCGCTCACCGCCGGCATCGGGCAGGGGATCTACGGATCGCTGATGCTCATCCTGATCGTTGCGGTCGTCGCCTTTCCCCTCGGCATCGGGGCCGCGATCTATCTCGAGGAGTATGCGCCCGACACGCGCTTTACGCGCTTCGTCAACGTCAACATCAGGAATCTCGCCGGCGTCCCGTCGATCGTCTACGGCCTCCTCGGACTGTCGATCTTCGTGCAGATGCTCGGGTCCGTCACCGGCGGCAAGAGCCTCTTGACCGGGGGCCTCACGCTTGCCGTCCTCGTCCTCCCGATCGTGATAATCACCTCCGCCGAGGCGCTCCGCGCGGTGCCGTCGAGCATTCGCGAGGCCGGGTTCGGCGTGGGGGCAACTCCGTGGCAGGTGATCCGCAGTCACGTGCTGCCGTCTGCCGCCCCCGGAATCCTCACCGGGACGGTTCTCTCGATTGCTCGTGCTCTGGGGGAGACCGCACCTTTGCTCGTGGTCGGCGCGGTGACGGGTTTCCTTGCGACTGGGGGCGCAAACTTCATCGAGCAACTGCAGGGGAAGTTCACGTCGCTGCCGACGATCATCTACCGGTGGTCGACGCTGCCGAACGCGAGCTTTCGGGAGCAACTGACTCCGGCCGCGATCATCGTTCTCCTGGCGGTCACGCTGCTGGCCAACGCGACCGCAATCATCCTGCGCAATCGTTATGAACGAAAGTGGTGATGTCGGCATGGAAACCAATTCGGTGACGGAGCGGGAGACGCGGCAGGTTCAGGTGCAAACCCGGCAGCAGGAGAGGTTCGCTCCCGAACCGCGGCCTGCGGTCTTCGAGGTCGACGGAGTGTCGGTCTACTACGGGACGTTCCGAGCCGTGCGCGACGTGAGGATGAGTATCTTCGAGCGCAACATCACCGCGCTGATCGGACCGTCCGGATGCGGCAAGACGACGTTCCTTCGGTGCTTCAACCGAATGAACGACCTCATCGAGACGGCACGCGTCGAAGGCAACGTCCTGTACCACGGCGTCGACCTCTATCACAAGGATGTCGATCCCGTCGAGGTTCGCCGTCGTATCGGCATGGTGTTTCAGAAGCCGAATCCCTTTCCCAAGTCGATTTACGACAACGTCGCGTACGGGCCGAAGATCGCCGGCTTCAAAGGCAACATGGACGAGGTTGTGGAGGGGGCGCTCAGAAAGGCCGCGTTGTGGGACGAGGTCAAAGACCGGCTTCGTGAATCGGCGTGGTCACTCTCCGGCGGACAACAGCAGCGGTTGTGCATCGCGCGCGCGGTCGCTACCAAGCCCGACGTCATCCTTATGGACGAGCCGTGTTCCGCGCTCGACCCGATCGCAACCGGACGCATCGAAGACCTCATGCAGGAGCTAAAGGACGAGTATTCGATAGTCATCGTGACCCACAACATGCAGCAGGCGGCGCGAGTCAGCGATATGACCGCGTTCTTCACGGCAGAGGTGAACGAGCAGCAGGATCGCCGTACGGGAGTCTTGGTCGAGTACGACAACACGGAGAACATCTTTACGAAGCCGACCGACCAAAGGACGGAAAATTACGTCACGGGACGATTTGGCTGATCGCGGAATTGCACCTGCGGGCGAGGAGGTCCGTGGGCGCGGGGCCTTCGATGCCGATCTTGCCCGGCTACGCCTCCAGATCGAAGTCATGGCGCTCAAGGTCGACGACGCGCTGCAGCGATCCACACAAGTTCTCCTGACGGGTGATCTCGATCTCGCCGACCAGGTGATCGGTTCCGACGACGACATCGACAACATGTTCGTCTCGCTCACCGAACGTTGTTACGAGTTATTGGTTCGGCAGAGCCCGGTCGCGTCGGATCTTCGTCTGCTCGTATCGGTCTTGCGGATCCTGAGCGACCTCGAGCGCACCGGGGATCTCTGTTTGCGCATCGTAAAGCTCGCTCCCGACCAACCCATAATCGCGTCGAACCCGGAAACGTTTGCGATCCTCAGAGACATGGCCCACGAGGCGATGAACCTGTACGGCAGCGCCCTGCACGCGTGGTCCACTCAGGATCTTCGTCTCGCGCACACGCTCGAGCAGCGCGATGACGCGATGGACGCCTACAACGCTCGTTTGATGCAAGCGATCCTCCGCTGCGACGGCCCCGGTGCAGTCCCGCTGGCGGTGGCCACCCTCCTTGCCGGGCGCGCCCTCGAGCGCATCGCCGACCATTCGGTGATGATCGCCGAACGCCTCCGTTACCTTCTGACCGGCAACCCCGAATCACTGCAAAAAGAAATCGGCCCGTAGCGCGCTCGAGTCACTCGCGACTAGGGAACGAACTTGTAACCGAGCCCTCGGATGGTGAGGAGGTGCTTGGGGCTGTGGGGTTCTTCTTCGCACTTGGCTCGCAGGCGTTTCACGTGAACGTCTAAGGTCCTGGTGTCGCCGAAGTAGTCCGAGCCCCACACTCGGTCGATCAGGGTCTCGCGGGTGAGGACTCGGCCGGCGTTCTCCATCAGGATCTCGAGCAGCTCGAATTCTTTGCGCGGCAGGTGCACATCGTCACCTCGAACCGTCACCTCGAAGCGATGTGGGTCGAGCCGAATGCCGCCTCCCTCCAACGCGCCGTCCGAATGTCCCGTCTCACCGGTCGCCCGCCGGAGAACCGCTTTCATGCGTGCGATGAGCTCACGCGTGCTGAACGGCTTCGTCACGTAGTCATCGGCGCCCAGTTCGAGCCCGACCACCTTGTCGATCTCGGCATCGCGAGCCGTAAGCATGATGATCGGAACCCTCGACGTGCGGCGGATCTCTTTGCAGATCTCCTCACCCGAGAGGCCCGGGAGCATGAGATCGAGGAGGACGAGATCGGCGCCCCCCGTGCGAAAACGATCTAGCCCGGCGGTTCCGGTGGTCGCGCGATCCACCGCGTAACCCTCGCGGCCGAGGTGGTACTCGAGCGCCTCACCGAACCCCTCTTCGTCTTCAATGAGCAGTACTTTCGGCATGTTTTCTCCTCCGCGCTAACCGACAACCGAGCGCATTCGGGGACGGTCCTCGATCAGGGGCAGGTGAATTGTGAACTTCGAACCTTGGCCGAGCTCGCTTTCCAACTCGATTCGGCCGCCGTGGAACTCAACTGCGTGCTTGACGATGGCGAGCCCGAGCCCGGTGCCGCCCCGGTCGCGCGAACGGGCGCGGTCGACCCGGTAGAAGCGTTCGAAGATTCGTTCCTGCGCCTCGCGCGGGATTCCGATGCCGGTGTCGGTCACCGACAGCACCGCGTCCTCATCCTGCCGGACGACATCCACGCTCACGACTCCGCCGGAAGGGGTGTAGCGGACCGCATTGTCGAGCAGGTTTCGAAGCATCTGACCAAGGTGGCGATCGTCTCCCCGCACCCACACCTCGGCCGCGAGCTTGCTGTGGATTTCTATCTCTTTGTCGTCTGCCACCTCCCGCACTGCGGCTATCTCCCGGCGCACCACTCCCCCGAGGTCGATCTCCTCGTCGGGGGCCCGTGCGGGATCCTCCAGGCGGGACAGATCGAGCAGTTCTCCGACCAGGCGGCCGAGGCGTTCGGCTTCGGAACAAAGGCGGGTTGCGAACCGCACCGCGGCATCGTGATCGCCCGCGGTAACGGCCTCGCGCGCCGCTTCTGCCAGCGCCTGAAGGCCCGCGGCCGGGCTCTTGAGCTCGTGCGATGCGTGAGCGACGAACTCCCTCCGGATCTGCTGCGTGCGCTGCTCCTCGGTGACATCCTGGAGGAACACCGTGATGGCTCGGCCGTCGAGAGCGGTCGCTCGGACCCGGAGCGTTCGGCGCTTCGGAAACCAGACGGAGATCGTCTGTTCACCACCTTCACCCTCGTCGAGCGCGCGCCGAGCGACCATGAGGATCTCTTCCGACGGCAGGCGGTGAGGCAGCGTCACGCGGTGCAGGCCGAGGATCGCTCGGGCCGAGGGGTTCGCGAGGACGGGGCGCAGGGAGTGATCGAGCACCAGGACCCCCTCTGCCATCCGGTCGATGATCTCCGCGGCACGATGCCGCTCGGAAGCGGCCGAGGCGACGTCGCCACCGGGGCCGTTCGTACGGCTCCCGCCCGGGGCGCCTGGGTTTCGCGATCGAAGCCACAGGCGAACGTTGAGGATCAGGACGGCCGCCAGCAGCAGTCCGACGATCGCCGGGAGCAACGTCTCGTAGTTCATGTTCACCTCATATTCCTCGTCGAGAGTCTAGTTGTGCGCTGCCCGCGCTCGCTCATTTGGGCGGTTACGCGCTCGTATTTCCCTCAATGTTCATGCCTGCGCCATCGAGCGGAACCCAAGGAAGCCGAGCCGAGGATGCTTCGTGGGTGGGTAGGGTGGTTCGTATGACACCGATCGCGCGCTCGTCCTTTCACGAGGAGCTGGATGCCGCCGAAACGTCGCTGATGGCCGAGGGGAGCGTCGTCAAGCATCAGCTGGCGCGGATCGTTCGCGCGTTGGTTGAAAGAGATGTGGACGAGGCCGAGAGCGTGATCAAGGACGACGACAAGGTCGACGATCTGTATCTCGCCACCGAGAACCGGGTCATCAGCCTCCTCGCCCTTCAGGCCCCTGTTGCCAGCGACCTGCGCCTGGTCAGCATGATCATGCATTCGAACATTCACATCGAGCGGATGGGCGACCTCTGCGTCAACATCGCGAAATTCGTGCAGGCGAGGCACCCTTACCCGTCGGATTCGCCGATGGTCGAGCGTCTCACGGATATGGGGGGACGGGCCGCCGAGATGCTGGATTTGGCGATGAGCGCCCTCGCACAGCGGAGCGCCGAGCTCGCCGAGTCCCTGCTCGAGAAAGACGCCGCGCTGAACCGCCTGAACCGGGGGATGCTCGGCGATCTGAAGACGTATGCGGGAGACGAGGAGTCGTTCGAGTGGGCGGTGAACCTAGTTCTTACCGCCCGTTATCTCGAGCGCTTCGGCGATCACTGCGTCGACTTCGCCGAGCAGATCGCATTTCTGGTCACCGGGGTGTTTCGCGAGTTCAGAGACGCGTCGCACCCCGAGGGTGCCCCCTAGCAGAGCCCTACCGGGTCGTGAACTTCCACGCATCGGAGCGGCCGCGGTTGCCGACGGCGTCGGATAGGCCCTGAACGACGACCCGATAGGTCGTCCCGCGGCGCAGTTTGCGGACCGGGTCGAGTTGGAGGACGCGCGGCGCGGTTTGCACGACCCGTGCGCGCATCGCGTTTCCGGCGCGCATCAATCGCACACTTGTCTGGTCGACACCTGACGGAGCGACCGCTTCGTCGAATCGCACCTCGATGTTCGTCGTGCGCGCTACCCCGCCCGCACCGCGGCGAGGAGAAGTGGACACGACCGCGGGGCCGCGGGCGTCCGGGGTCACGGCGACCGGGATCGACTCCCAGCCCTGTCCCCCTACCCCCACGGCCGCGACCGAATAACTATGAACGCGCCCGTGCCGCGTCGACACGTCGTCGTAGGTCGTGGCCGGTGCAGCAACGGACGCAATCGGGGTGTAGGGACGACCTCCGACCGAACGAAGGACGACATAGCTTGTTGCGTCGCTCACCCCGCTCCACGTCAGGCGAACAACGCCGCCCGCGGCCCGCGTCGCCGCAGGCGCTTCGGGACGGGTAAGGCTGTTCAAGATGATGCGCGCCGATACGAAGCGGTGGTCGGAGTACTTGAAGTTAATCGGGTGGCGCGTGGCGGCGCCGGTTCCGGCCCATCCCGGGTGATCCGCGCTCGCATCTGCGATCGTCGCACCGCGCACGAAGATGTAGTCGATGCGGGATCTCCTCAGCGAGAACGCCCCGGTACAGCCGGGACTGGAGGCGCCGCGTTCGAACGTCCACTGATCGACGAGACTTCGTCCGCGCCGCCGCTGCGCAACGACGACGGCGTCTTCGTAGCCCGGATTCTCCGCGGTCGGCGCAGTCATCGCCGTGTACCAGGCAAGCGGTGGGGTCTGTTCGTCGGGATCGCATTCGGCTACCGCTTCCGTGGCTCGCTTGTTGAAGTCTCCGCCCACGACTATCGCCCCGGGGATTCCGTCGAGCGCGGTGCGCATCGCGGCGATGTTGCGGGCGAGGCAATCCTCCTCGGCGTACTGGTTAGAGAAATGGACCGATGCCGCGATCAGTTGGGCTCCGGTTGCGTTCTCGGTCAGACCGACCCATTGGTAGGTCCGGCCGCCGGCGACGTCGGTGCCGCCGAGACACACGTCGTCCCACGTGCCGCCCGCACCCGACGGCGTGACCCGGTCGAGGTTCACAAGCAGCTTTGCGGTCGCGCCCTCGGCGCCGACGATCTCGTACATGTAGGGAAGCCGCTGCTTCAACAGGCGCTTGAAGATTTCGAGGTTCGAAAACCGCATCTCGTGGAGCAGGATCACATCGGGCACCGCGGCCGCGCCCTCGGTTCCTCCGTCGAACGCGGCCGGTCGCAAGCGAAGCGCGCGCGCGAGTTCGAACAATCTCTCGAACCGCTTTCTTTCGAGGATGCGCGCCTGCGCCGCGTTCACCGTGACGACGTTCAGCTGCCCCGGGTTGGATTGTCTCGCGGGGGGCGATGCCGCGGCGCGCGCCGGTGCCTGCGCGCCCGAAGGGATCCCGAGCGACAAAACCAATACGACCAGCAGAGACGCAGGTGCCGAACGACGCATGACGGACGACGTTACGCGAAAAACGGGCGCGCGTGAACCTAAGCAACCTCAGGATCGAGGTGCAGCAACGTCGCCGCGGGGCGAGCAAGAAACCTCACGGGTGCGAAACGACTCGTGCCCAGTCCGGGGCTCACGTGCAGCCATGCGTTCCCAACCCGGTGCAAGCCGCCCGACAGTGCGTTGGGGAGCGAACAGTTGGTGACGACGGATCCCACCCACGGAAGCCTGACTTGACCGGCATGAGTGTGTCCGGCGACGACCAAATCGAATCCCGACAGCACCCATTCGGAAACTACGTCGGGCGAGTGGACGAGCCCGACGGCAAGCGCGTCGCCCGCCTCGCGCCGCAGGTGTGATGTCGTGTGAAGGCCGAGGTAGGGATCGTGGACGCCGGCGAGGCGAACTCGCCCGGAGGGGACATCGACGACGTCGACGGAATTGAGGAGGCTCTTCCAACCTTTCTCCCGAAGGCCGGCCTCGAGGCGGTGATGATCGTTGCGGCGCGCCGTGCTCCGCTTGCGTTCGCGTCCCGCGAACATCCGCCACGACCCGAGCGCGCCCGAGATGGTCGACCGGTAGAGGTCGTGGGATCCGAGGACGTAGTAGCGGCCGACCTTCGCCTCGAGCCGCCCGAGCGCCTCGACCAGAGGCTCGATTCCGCCGTCGTCCTCGATGAGGTCGCCGGTGGCAAGGACCAGATCCGGCAGGGCGCCGATGCGGTCCGGCAACGCCGCGAGAAAGCGAATGAGGCGCCGGTGCGACGCGCGGAGATGCGTGTCGGATATGTGCAGGATCGACACCCGGGGGATGTGGTCGGCGACCGGTACCCTCCGCTCTTCGAGGTGATACCTCCGGGACTCGACGAGCGCGTACGCGCCCGCGGCGGCGCCGGCGCCCACGAGGGCGGGGACGGTTCTCATCGGCGTCGAGGATACTGGCGGGGTGAGACTGTCCCTCAAATGGAAGATCGCGGGCGGGTTCGGTGCATTCCTTCTCCTGATCGTCCTCTTGGGCTGGGTCACTTTGTCGTTGCTGCTCTCGCTCCGCAGCGTGCAGCGCCGCGTTCTAAACGAGGCGTTGCCGGGCCTGGTTGCGGTGAACGAGGTCGTGCGTTCCTACACGGCGCAAGCCGGTGCAGTGCGCGGTTCGCTGATCGGCAGCCAGCAGGCGTTGTTGGAGCGCTACCAGTTCGAGGTCGCCACCGCCGAGTTTTGGGAACAGCAGGCGCAGGAGCTTTTCACCTCGGGCGAGGAGCGCGAGCGTCTCGATCAGTTGATCGAAGCGGGGCGCCAATTCCACGAGCTGGTCGACGAGAGGATCGTCCCTCTGGCGCTGGAGGGGAATCGCACGTCGGCGTTTCGGATACTCGATCAGGAAGGGACCCGTCTGATCTCCGATATCGAGATCCAGGGCGAGCTTCTGCGGACGGCACAGGAACAGAGCGTCGCACAAACCGAAGATCTGGTGGCGTCTCGGTCCCGGGCTGCGTTGATCATCGTGTCGCTCGTGGTCGGTGGCGCGCTTCTGCTGGGTGCCGCGCTTGCTTACCTGCTGCCCCGGCGACTCGCGCGCAACATGGACCGGCTCGTTGAGGCGACGCGTGCTATCGAACGGGGCGAGTTTGCCCCCGACCTCGACATCAGATCGGGCGACGAGGTGGAGGAGCTCGCGGAGCGATTCAAGGGAATGGGCGCCGGGCTCAAGCGTCTCCAGCAGCTTGCTCTGCAGGACCGTGAGTTGGAGATCGCCGCCTCGATCCAGACCAATCTGCTGCGCCGGTCCATTCCGGAGACGCCGGGCCTGCGGGTCGTCGCGGTGCAGCGGCACGCCAATCTCGTCGGTGGAGATTGGTACGACGTGGATGTCGGGCGCGACGAGGTGACGGTCGTCGTCGGCGATCCGTCCGGCAAGGGGATCGCGGCGGCGCTGATGGCGACGGTTGCACTTTCTTTTCTTCGGGCCGAGACCGCGCTCGGTTCGAGCGGCAAGAAGGTTGTCGAGCGCACGAACGAAGCGTTGCTCGAAGCGACCGACTCCGATTCGTTCACAACCCTTATCTATGCGAGGTTCGACATCACGGCGCGCGCGGTCACGTGGCTCAACATGGGGCATCCGGCACCCTTCCTGCTGCGCGCGGCCCCGGGCGAAGGAACGCCCCCGCAGGGCTACTACCTGGAAGGTCCCAGAAATCGCGCCCTCGGCTGGTTTGACGATCCGGGCCTTGCCGATACGGTCGCCCACCTCCATCCGGGCGATAGGCTGTTCTTCTTCACCGACGGCTTCCTCGAGGCGAAGGCGCCGGACGGCGAGGTATTCGGGGAACATCGTTTTGCCGATGCTTTGCTACGCCTCGCCCCTGTGGGTATGGATGAGATCGGCGACCGGTTGATCGGCGAAGTGGAGCGGTTTGCGGCCGGTAAGCTCGACGATGATCTAACGATGCTCGTCGTCGAGTTTGAGGGCGCACCTGCCGGTGCCGGCGAAGGGCTCGCCGCCGCGACAGGAGACGGCAGGCAGACAGGAGAGGAACCGTGGCACAGCAGAAGGTAGAGATAGAGGTCGTCGATCAAGGGGACTATCGCGTTCTCCGGCCCTCCGGCGACCTCGACGTTTACACCGTCGGCTCTCTCCGCGATGCGATCGGTAACATGATCGAGCAGGCTTCTCCAAAAATCGTGGTCGACCTGGACGGGGTCCCGTTTATGGACTCCTCCGGGCTCGGCGCACTCATGGGAGGGGTTCGCCGGCTCCGGGAGGCGGGAGGCGACTTGGCCATCGCCTGCACCCGTGAGCAACATCTCAAGTTGTTCGCGATCACGGGCTTCGGAGAGGGCGTGTCGATCGCCCCGACGGTCGAAGAGGCGGCGGGAGGATTCCGCGCCTAGACGCCGCTAGGGGGCCTCATCCTCGTGTGCGTCGAGATCTTCATCGCGCGCCCGCGCCCTCTTGATGGTGGCGACGAGGAGCATCACGAACACGGCGACCATAGCCGACGTCACCGAAACGAGGATCAGCTCCCCAGAGGTCATGTGAGACTCCCGTAACAAGCACGACGTGGCCGCGGCGGAAGCCGCGACGGACACCTTTAACTTACCGATGCGAGGGGGAAAGTGGAAGACACGCTGCGCTCGGTCGTCTTCCCGCTCGTGCGGTTCAGCGGATTTGCCGCCACCGCGCTTCTGTTCGGCCTTCTTCCGGTCCTGTTGCTCGTGCTGCGGCCGGGCTTCGACTTGCTGGCCGGCCGCGGCCGCGATCGGGGCCGGCGGCGCGTCGAGGCTCGCCTCGAGGGGTTCGTGCAGGCGGCGCTATGGGCGGCCGCGACCGCAACCGTGCTGGCGCTCGCGCTTCAGGCGGCTCTGGTCGGCGAGTTCTCCGAAGGCGGCGACGTCTCGCAGCGGTCGCTGCTGTCGGTATTCGAGACGACCTTCGGCCGGTGGGTCGGTCTCCGGCTGCCGTTGTTAATCGCCCTCGCGGTGCTGCTCACCGGTCGAATCCGGACGTCGTCTCTTGCCGGCGCCGGCGACGGCCGTCGCTCGCCGGGAGCGCTGTGGTGGGGCGGGTGGAGCGTGCTCGCCTTCGCCCTCCTTGCGACGTCGTCGTTTTCGGGTCACGCCGCGGTTGCCTCGCCGAGAGCGGTGTCACTCATCAACGACATCGTCCATCTGACCGCCGGCGCCTCGTGGTTCACCGGGATCGTCGTCCTGGCAATCGTGCTCCCGGATGCGTGGCGCGGGGACGACGTCTCTCAGCGGTTGGAGGTTCTGCGGGCCACCGTCGTGCGCTTTTCGAACCTTGCGCTCGTGTCGATCGGCATCGTGCTGGTGACCGGGACGGTGAACTCGCTCCTTCACGTCGGTACCCCGTCGGATTTGTTCACGACGTCCTACGGGGTTGCGCTGAGCGCGAAGATCCTGTTGTTCGTGCTGATCCTGGTCCTCGGCGGAGTGAATCATCTCGTGGTCCGCCGCCGCCTCGAACGTCATGAGGCCGACGCGGTGGGAACCCCGGCGTTGTTCCGGCGCGTCATTGCCGCCGAGCTGGCAGTTGCCCTCGCGGTAATGGGCGCCACCGGGCTCCTGACCGGCCTTCCCCGCACCCGGCAACAGACCGTTCCTGCCCCCGTGGATTCGCGGGTCACCGCACCGGCGCCGTCTCCCTGAGAATCCAGCCGCCGAGCGCACCGAGCAGCATCGCTCCACCGAGCGCCGCCAGCACCGCCGAGCCGCCCGCCCCGGGCGGGCCGTCGCCGGCCGCGAGCGCGGTCGGCTCCGCCGCCGCCTTTCGTGCCGCGCTCTCTTCCAACGCTTGCGTCAACGCGTCGTGCCCGCTGCCGTGATCGCGCTCTTTGCCATGTTCCCCGGGGTGCTTGCGTTTGCCGTGCGCCATCCCGGCGTGATTCCCCCGTCCCTGGTGGCGGTCATGCCCTCCCGCCGTGGTGTCGTGCCCGTCGCCGTGGTCTGCCGACGCCCCCGTGTGGTCGCCACCGGACGGATGTTCCATGGCGCCGTGGCGCCCCCCGCCCGTGCCGTTGCCGTGTCCTTCGTGGCCGCCGACCGGCGTGCACGCAAGCGCTTTGCCGTTCCTCACCGTGTAGGAGACGGTTCCCGACCTCGTGCCGGTCACGCCGCCCAGGCCGACCGCATGGAAGGTCGCGCGATGCACTCCCTCGCGCGGCACCGCGATTCCGACGCGCATCTCGTTGCCGAAGATCACGATGTTCTTGTCGTCGATGCGTTCTCCGCACTCGTCGCGCACTACCATCGTCGATTCGGCGTCGATCGGTTCGCTGAACTGAATCACGACCTCACTCGGCGACTCGTCGAGCTTGGCCTCGTGGGCCGGCTCCGAGGAAACGTAGTCGGGAGCGTCCCCGGAGCCCGCCGCGGCGAGCCCGGCGGTCGCGCCGACCGCCAGCACCGCCGCGCATATCAACCCCAGAACTCGCATCCGGCCCGCTTTCCTATCGGGTGCCGCGCCTCTCCTCATGGTTCGACTCGACGGGGCATGCTCCTGTTCCCCGTCGTTGCGGTTCGGCCGAACCCGCGGGTGAGGATGGGTCGAGTGCGATCAGGTGCGGAGGGTCAACTCCAGGATGTCGCACTCGTCCCGCCAGCGGCGCGCCGTGTCTTCCGGGAGCCCCGGGATGTTGAGCCGCTTCTCGGCGAGCCGTTCCGCCACCTCGTCCCACTCCTCCCCCGGGGGGATCACCCGCACGCGTGCGGGAACGTCGCCCACCTGAACGTTCTTCCCCTTCTGGCGGAAGATCACGTCGACGTCGCGCAGCGAGCGGGCGCCGGGAATCGTCTGCTGGCGCTCGCCCGAGACGACGTAGATCTTCCCCGCCTTCGGGTCGTAGAGGTACCACACCGGCATGGTCTGCTCACGGCCGCCGCCCTTCCATCGAAGCCACAGGATCGTCGACTTCTTGAGGGCCTCCTGCAAGGCCGGATCCTGCGATGTCATGGCCACCGTTTCGCGCCCCGCCTCCCACGGAAGATCGGGCGCAACCACGTAGCGCACATCCGCCCACGTGGTGTCGGTGGCGGTGAGGGAGTACCAGCCGGCGATCCCGAAGAATGCCTCGACCGTCTCTTCCGGCGTCGGATGTTGCTCGTAGTACGCGAGTTCGATTTGACCGTCCTCGCGTTCGAAGAACGCAAGGATCCAGTTCGTCTGATCGGGCGAGAGGTAACACTCGGTCCAGTGCGGGCGCGGCTTCCCCACTTCGAGGAACAGCGCAACGCAGTCCCCCATGATCTCGACCTGGAAAGGCGTCCAGTACACCTGGACGACGCGCTTCACGTCGGCCGCACGCGTTATCCGCAGCGTCGCCGCCGTCGATCCGGGATCCCCCTCGGCGACGTTGTGGCGCCCGACCGCACGCTGAACCGCCCGGACGATCGGTGCGAGGCGGTCGGTCTCTCGCTCGGTGACGGCCATTATGCGAAGGGGCTCGTCTCGTACGCCGACTTCAGCATGATGACGGCCGCCGGCGTGAAGCCGACGACGAACAGCACGAACTCAACGTACGCGAACTGCTTTTGCTTGAGCGCCATCGCCGGCCAGAAGTCGAAGATGATGATCCGCACCCCGTTGAGCGCGTGGAAAAGGACGGCTCCGATGAGGCCGAGCTCGAACGGCTTGAACCACCACTGCTGGTAGAGGCTGATCGTCTCGTCGTAGAGCTCGGGCCCGAACCCGAGCGCAAACGTGTCGAGGATGTGGCCGGCGAGGAACGCGATGATCGCCACCCCGGTGATGCGGTGCGCGGCCCAGGACCATTGACCGATCCCGCCTTTGTACGCGGGCCCTTTCTGGGAGGCTTTGAGGCGGAGGAGGTCGACGAGGAGGTACATGGCAAAGATGCCGGTCCCGATGGTGAGGACGGCTACGGACCCCTCGATCAACCGCGCGGCCAGCATGACGGAGCGATTGTATCCAGCCGGCGCGCCGCCGCGTCCGGCGCGCCGCGCCCCTTAGGCGAAGAGGCGCGCCGCGATGGCGGCCAGGCCGGGGAAGTCGACCGCCTCCTGCTCGAGGTACGGGACCCGAACCCAGCGGTGCCTCGGGATGCGCCGGGCCAAGGCATCGAGGTTCCGCTCCTCGAGCTCGAGGACGCGCCGGAAGGCCTCTTCGTTGAGCAGCAGCTTCGCCAGGAGTTGAGCACGCTCGTCGCCGGCTTCGAGCCGGTGCATCTGCCGGGGCTTCACGTCGATCGGATCGTCGCCGAAGCGCGGGTGCACTCGGTTGACGACCAACGCGCCGAACGGAAGACCGGACTCGTTGAGGCGCGCCGCGAAGAAGGTCGCTTCGTCGACCGAGTCCGACGACGGAGACGTGACGACGATGAACGACGTGACGTCGCTCTTCAACAATGCGGCAACTTCCCCCGCGCGCTCTTTGAATCCGTCGTACATCCCTTCGAGATTGGCGAAGAATTCGGCCGTGTCTTCGAGAACGTCGCCACCGATAATGCGCTTGACGATCCTGAGGAAGGTAGTGGCCGCCAGGTTCGCGACGCGCATGATTCCGCCTCCGGCCTTCATGTACGGAAGCAGGAACCAGCGCAGGACCCGGCTTTCGAAGAAGTCCGTCAGCCTGCGCGGCGCGTCGAGAAAGTCGAGGGCGTTGCGCGTCGGGGGTGTGTCGATGACGATGAGGTCGTATCCGCCGTCGGCATGCAACTCGTAGAGCTTCTCCATTGCCATGTACTCCTGCGTGCCGGACAACGTCGACGAGATGTTGCGATAGAAGCGGTTCGAAATGATGCGCTCCGCTTGCTCGCGCGACGGTGCGTAACGCAGCACTACTTCGTCGAACGTCGTCTTGGTGTCGAGCATCAGGGCATGCAACTCACCTTTCATCTCTACTCCGGCCGACGAAAACTTGCGCGCGCCGACGGGGGTCGGCTCGTTCGTGAGCCTCTTGAGACCGAGCGATGACGCGAGCCGGCGCGCCGGGTCGATGGTCAGCACCGCGGTGCGTTTGCCGTCGGCCGCGGCCTGCATCGCGATTGCGGCCGCGGTCGTGGTCTTGCCGACTCCGCCCGCTCCCGCGCAGACGATGATTTCCTTCGAGTTCACGATCTCCCCGAGTGCGTTCACGCCGTGCCCTCGGGGGCCGCGCCGCGCCGCGCTCACAGGTTCGCAACCTTTTCTTCGACGACGTCGGCGAGCACCTCGATGTCGGGGAGACCGAGTCCGGCGGAGAAGAGGAACGGAAGGTTCACGACCGGCTGCCCCGCCTTTCTCGTGAGCGCACGCAGGTGTTTCCTCTGAATCGCGCGGCGCGCCGTGAGAAAGCGCGCGTAGCCGAGGAGGGCGCCGAGATCGTCCGGCTCGAGGCGCAGGCCGACGTCGCCCGCCTCCTTGCACAGCTCGTCGACAGAACCGTCGGCCGCAAGCTCGTCGAAGAGCGCCTCCTCTTTCTTCGAGAACAGCGGGGTGAGAACTGCGTTGGCAAACACGATCCCGGGCGTGATACCGACCTTCGTCCGCAGCGCCTCCTCCGTTTCCAGGGTCTCGTTCACCGGCATCTCTTCCGGGAGCGTCACCAGATGGACGCGCGCGCGCGCCGGGTCCCGCAGCATCTCGACGAGCCACTCTGCCTGGCGTCTGACCGGCCCTACTCCCACGGCGTCCGACAACCCCATCGGCGCCGACAGGAACTGCAGCATGTGCCCCGCGGCGGGCGCGTCGAGGACGATCGTGTCGAAGCCGTGGCCGCCGCTTCGAGAGCGATTCTTCTCGAGGTACCAAACCTTTCCCAGGATGAGGATGTCCTTCAGACCCGGTGCAGCAGTAGTGATGTAGTCGACGAAGTGCGTGCTCGTGAACGCGCGCGAGATGCGCTTCATCTTGTACTGAACCTCGAGGTACTCCGCGAGCGCCTGTTCGGGAACGATGTTCATGCCCCACACGCCCGGGCTCAGCTCGGCCGGCTCGTACGTGAGGTCTCGTCGCCCGCCCAACAGCCGGCCGAGGCTCCCCTTGCGGTCTACCTCGGCCACGCACACCTTCCGGCCGTGCCGCGCCGCCACGAGCGCGAGGGCGGCGGCGGAGGTGGTCTTCCCGACGCCTCCCTTGCCGGAAACGATGAGGACGCGCGGCGCAAGGAACTCGTCGATTTGCACCTGCGTGTTCTACAGCATCGTCCGAAGTCTGGGACGATGGATCCATGCGCGCCCGAAGGTTCTTTTTCGCCCTCTGCATCCTGCTCGGCTCGACCGGTCTGTTCCTTCCCGGGGCTCTTGCCCAGGATCCGGGGCGGGTCGTGGACGTGATCGAGGTGCGCGGAATCATCGACCCGACGATGGCCGATTACCTGCGGGCACGCATCGACGCGGCGGAACGAGACGGGGCATACGCGGCCATCATCCAGATCGACACACCGGGCGGGCTCGATGTCTCGATGCGCCAGATCCTCCAAAACATGCTCGATGCCGACGTTCCTCTCGTTGCGTGGGTCGCCCCTCGGGGGGCGCGCGCCGCGTCGGCGGGAACGTTCATCGCGTACGCGGCGCACCTGCTCTATATGGCCGAGTCGACGACGATCGGCGCCGCATCACCCGTCAACCTGGGCGGTGAGGACATCGGGGACACGCTCGAGGACAAGATCACCAACGACGCGGCGGAGCTCCTCGTCGGGATCGCCGAGCAGCGCGGCCGCGACACCGAATTCGCCGCCGACGCGGTAAGGGAGGCGCGTTCGATTGGACCGGCCGAGGCGGTCGAGATCGGCGCCATCGATGCAGTTGCGTCGTCGCCCGCCGACGTCCTCCGCGCGATGGACGGCCAGACGGTTGCGCTCGGAAACGGAGAAGACGTCACGCTCGACACGGTCGACGACGCGGGCGGAGCGCTCGTCACGCTTCGCTACCAACAGATGAACGTCTTCCAACGCCTCCTGCACACGGTCGCGAATCCGGAGATCGCTTTTCTGTTGCTGCTCATCGGGCAGCTCGGGATCATCTTCGAGCTCTACAACCCCGGCATCGGCCTCGCCGGCATCCTCGGCGCGGTGTGCTTGCTCCTGGGGTTCTACGCGCTCAGTGTGCTGCCGACCAACTGGGCCGGCGTGCTCCTCATTCTCCTCGGTGTGATCTTCTTCGTAGTCGACCTGCAGACCGCGGGGCTCGGCGTGTGGACGATCGGAGGCATCGCGTCGCTCGTGGCCGGTGCCGTGATCCTCTTCGCCGGTGCCGCGCCGGTACTGGCCGTCGACCCGTTCGTAATCGGCGTCGCGGTCGTGCTGACACTCGTGTTCTTCATCGGCGTGATGACGGCCGCGCTCAGGGTGCGGCTGCGCCGCCCGATCACCGGGGAGGAGGCGATCATCGGCATGGTCGGAGAGGCGAAGACCGATATCGCGCCGGAGGGCACCGTGATGACCAAGGGAACGTTGTGGCGCGCGCGCACGATGGAGACCGGCATAGCGGCCGGCGACAAGGTGAAGGTGATGGCGAGCGAAGGACTGGTGCTCCTGGTCGAGCCGCTTCACGAGCACGATGTGGGCGACGAGGGCGCGCCCTCCGGGCAACAGGGGACGGCGGTCCCGTAGGCTGCACCCAGCAGGGCAATCAAGCCGAGGGAGGGAAACGATGGAGTTCGCCACCGTAGGGATCATCCTGATTCTGGTTCTCATAGTGCTGGCCGCGTCGGTCCGCATCGTTCAGGAATACGAACGGGGAGTGATCTTCCGGCTCGGACGCGTCGTGGCCGGCGCCAAAGGACCGGGGTTGTTCTTCATCATCCCGATCATCGACCGCATGGTGAAGGTGAACCTCCAGATCGTGACGCTAGATGTGCCGCCTCAGGACGTGATCACGAAAGACAACGTCACGGTGAGGGTGAACGCGGTCGTCTACTTCCAGGTGTTCCAACCGGTGAAGGCGATCGTCGAGGTTCAGAACTACCTGTTCGCGACGAGCCAGATCGCCCAGACGACCTTGCGCGCGGTGCTGTCCAAGGCGGATCTCGACGAGATCCTGTCCGAGCGCGACCGGCTCAACTCCGACCTCCAGCGCATCATCGACGACCTCACCGACCCGTGGGGCATCAAGGTCGCGCTCGTCGAGATCAAAGACGTCGACCTCCCCACCGAGATGCAGCGCGCCATGGCCAAGCAGGCGGAGGCCGAACGCGAGCGGCGCGCCAAGATCATCAACGCCGAAGGTGAGTTTCAGGCATCGGAGCGTCTGGCGCAGGCGGCGGAGGTCATCGCGCGGCATCCGATCGCGTACCAGCTCAGGTACTTGCAGACGGTCACCGACGTCTCCGCGGAAAAGAACTCAACGCTGGTCGTGCCGATCCCGATCGAGCTGCTGGCGCCCTTCCGTGCCGCGTTCGGCGAGGACATGTCGACGTTCTCCAACAAGGGTCTCTCGGTCGTCGACGACACACCTCCGCCGCCTCCCACTCCGTAGGCAGTGGGACACGGTCACAGTCACGCACCCGAGGATTTTCCGCGCGCAGCACCGGTCGTCCGCCGGAGGCTTGCGGCGGCGGTCGCGCCGTTCATCGTCGCGACGCTCGTAGGCCTCGCGTGGTTGTGGCCGAGTGGTGACCCACCCGCGCTGGGAGGACCTCCGGCCGACATCTTCAAGGCGACCGTCACCGAAATCGAGCCGACCGACTGCGGTGATCTCCCGTCGGCGGGCGCATTCGACTGCGCCGACGTCATGGTGCGGCTCGATGAAGGACCCGACGAGGGCGAGGTCGTGTCGTTCCAGGCGGCGCAAGGGGAGGGAGGGCGGCACTACGCAGCCGGCGACAAGGTGCTGATGAGCCGGGCGCCGGAATCGCCTCCGGAGCTCGCCTACAACTTCTTCGACTACCAACGCGGCAACGCGCTCATGGTGCTCGCCGTTCTGTTTGCCGTGGTCGTCGTTCTCCTCAGCAGGTGGAAGGGATTATCGGCGCTTGTGGGGCTCGCAGTCAGCCTCATCGTGCTCATCCGCTTCGTCCTCCCGGCGATCCTTGCGGGCGATCCGCCGATCGCGGTGGCCATCGTCGGATCGGCAGCGATCATGTTCGTGTCCCTCTATCTCGCGCACGGATTGAACGCGCGGACCACGACCGCGGTCATAGGAACGATGGCGTCGCTCGCGCTCACCGGCGCCCTCGCCTATTTGTTCGTCGACTTGGCGCGCTTCACCGGCTTCGGCAGCGAAGAGGCGCTGTTCCTCCAGGTTTCGGCGCAGCAGGTGAATCTTCAGGGACTTCTTCTCGGGGGGATCATCATCGGCACGCTGGGCGTCCTCGACGACGTGACGGTCACCCAGGCGTCTGCGGTATGGGAGCTTCACGTTGCCAACCCGATGTATTCGGTGAGACGCCTCTACCGCGCCGCGGTTCGTATCGGACACGATCACATCGCGTCGACCGTGAATACGTTGGTGCTCGCGTACGCGGGTGCGTCGCTTCCGCTCTTGATCCTGTTCGTTCTGAGCGAGCGCCCGCTCGGGCAACTCGTGACAAGCGAGGTCGTTGCGGAAGAGATCGTGCGTACGCTGGTCGGCAGCATCGGTTTGGTTGCGTCGGTGCCGATCACGACCGCACTCGCGGCGATCGTGGTGCGCGCCGGACGCGGCGGCGACGACGATCACGTCGACGACGACGGCGACCCTGCGCCCCGGGCCTACCGGCGGCCGAAGGCGGAGGAGGAGTGGCGCCGGCCGCCGGATTTGTGACCGAGCTCACTGCGTCTGGTTTCCCCCTGTAGTTCGGTGGACGTCCACCGTCCCCGCACCAGGAGGAGATACCGATGCTTGCAGTTCCCGCCGCCGCCCTGCTGCTCGCCGCGACCGCCGCCGTCACACCGCAAACGGGCTGTTCTGCCGGCAGCCCTGCCGACGATCGCATCGTGTGCACTCCGCGCGACGACCTCCACCCCGGCGACGGCGGCAACGACCTCGTTCTGGGGCGCGAGGGAAACGACGTCCTCCGCGGCGGCGACGGCTCCGACCGCGTCTTCGGCGGCATCGGGATCGACGTCCTGAACGGCGACGGCGGCGGCGACGTCCTCGACGGCGAGGCCGGTGGCGACTCGCTCGCGGGCGGGGCCGGACAGGACGAGTTGCGCGGCTCCACCGGGGCCGACTCGGTTGCCGGCGGTGCCGGCTACGACAATCTCATGGGTGGTCCGCACGACGACCAGCTGAAGGGCAATGCCGGAGGCGACGGGCTGTTCGGCGGCGACGATGCCGACACGCTCAACGGCGGCGCCGGCTCCGACGTCCTCATGGGCGAGTGGGGCGACGACCTCATCTACGGCACCGGCGGCGCCGACGAGCTCTACGGCGGCGACGGCGACGATGCGCTCTATCCCGGCGGACGCATCGACGTGGTCCTCGCCGGGCCGGGGGACGATCGAATCGACGCGGCCGGTGACGGTTGGGACCGGATCAAGTGCGGACGCGGAAACGATTTCGTCACCGCGGATGCCGCCGACCGGGTTGCGCCCGATTGCGAGCGCGTCATCCGACCCTAAGAGTCGTCCGTTCCAGACGTTCGGACCGACAAACATCTTCTCGAGGCATCGTCCGGGAGGGAGGTGATAGGCAACCTCGCCCCCGCCCCAACCGTCGTCGAAGCATGCGGGCACGTCCACGACTACGCGTAATCGGCGGCCTCGTTGCCGGCGCGATTCTCCCCTCGTGCGGCGTCGCGGGCGAGGGTGCCTCCCCGCCACCGTCCATCGTCACCGCGACACCGTCCGACGAACGCAAACCAGTCTGTGACGGGAACTTTCCGTTCGAACCCACGTATCTGCCCGATGGGTTTAGCCGTAACCGGTTCCCAGGTCCGGCCGACGGAGGAAGGGCTCCGGATCGGCTCGGCCAGGTCATCGTCCATTATCGCGACGATTCACGAGCAATCGAGATTCGTCGCCCCGGCACCGTATTTGTCGAGCTTGCGCAAGCCGACAACGCGCCGACGATCTCTGTCTTGGGCGCGGACACGAGTGGCTTTGGTCCGATCGAGCCCTACGGACGTGAGTTCATCGTGCAATTTACGTATCCGGCCGATGCTTCGTCGCAGAATGACTGTGCGCTCTACTCGCTCAACGAGTATGGGATTCCGCTCGATGAATTGACGCGCGTGGCCGAAGGTCTGCGCGGCAGCTAGGCGTTTTTTCTCCGTTTCAGTAGCGGCGTCCCCAAGGACCTACCAAAGTCGGAATGAAGACCGAACGCTGAAGCAGCGATCCCACATCAAGTCCCGATCCCGTTTCATTACGACGCGCACCCCCTGCAGAAGCCGAAAACCTCCGCCGAGTGCGTGACGTTCGAGAAGCCGTGCTCGGATGCGGTGCTCGCCGCCCACTCCTCGACCGCGTCGCTGCCGATCTCGACCGAATGGCCGCAGCCGCGACAGACAAGATGATGGTGGTGGTCGTCGGTATCACAGCGGCGGTAGATCGCCTCGCCGGCGTCGGTTACGAGGACGTCGACGACGCCGTCGTCGGCAAGATTCTGCAGCGTTCGGTAGACAGTCGTGAGACCGACCTGGTGTCCGGCGCCGCGCAAATCGTCGTGCAGCTCCTGCGCGGTTCGGAACCCGCGCGATTCGGCCAGCGCGCGCACTATGGCAGCCTGCTGTTTCGTGGCGCGGCGACGCGACCGGGTGTTCATTTGGTCAGTGTCCCATCCTCGTCACGCGCCCCACGACCGCGGCAACGGCAAATGCGCCGATGCCCGCGAGAACGATCGTCGCGGCCGGATACACGTCGACGTAGAAGGCAAGGACGAGGCCACCCACCGCCTCGATCGCGCCGAGAAAAAGGCTCGCGGAGACGGTGGTACGGAACGATCGGGTTAGTTGCTGCACGGTTGCGACCGGGAGCACGAGCATGGCCGAAACCAGAAGGATCCCCACCACCTTCATCGTGACCGCTATCGTCACCGCCGCGGTGACCGCCACCAGGATGTTTAGCCCGGTCACCGGCAGGCCGGACGCGCGCGCGACGTCTTCGTCGTAGCACACGGCGAACAACTCCTTGCGAAGCGCGAACGTCAATGTCAACACCGCGGCCGCGACCCCCGCCGTGACGACCAGTTCGTCCGAGGTCACCGACACCACCGAGCCGAACAGGTAACCGATGAGGTTGGCGTTTGATGCCCCGCCGAACGACACGAGGAGTACCCCTGCCGCGATTCCTCCGTAGAAGATCAACGCGAGCGCGACGTCTCCTGCCGTCTTGCCGCGCTCGCGAAGCACCTCGATTGCGACGGCACCGAGGATCGCAGCAACGAGCGCGGTGATCAGCGGCGCGATGCCGGTGAGGAATCCGGCCGCAACGCCGGCAAACGCCACATGTCCGATTCCGTCGCCCATCAGCGAGAGCCGCCGCTGCACCAGGAACACCCCGACCGCGGGGGCGGCGAGCCCGATGAGCAGCGCCGCAGTTAGTGCACGCTGCATGAAGTCGAAGCGACATACGTCGATCGGGCACAGATCGAACGGGTTCACACCGCACCGGTGCCGGGGGGGATCGTCCGCTCGGCCGGAGTCGCGTGCGGATGATGATGGACGTGTTCGATGTGGAAGTGCTCGTCGAGAGGTACGCCGTCGTAGGCGATGCGGCCGGCGTCGAGGACGACCGCCCGAGTCACGAGGTCCTGCATGGCGCCGAGTTCGTGCGCGACCAACAGAACCGAATGCTCTTCGGCGCGCAATGCGCCGAGCGCGAAGGCAAAGATCTCTTGATGCTCGATGTCGACTCCCGAGACAGGTTCGTCCAGAACGAGAACGTCCGGGTCGCCGGCAAGGGCCCGCGCGATAAGCGCGCGCTGTTGCTGCCCTCCGGAGAGCCGGTCGACCGGCTCCGCATGCTTTCCCGCCAGGCCGACGGTGTCGAGCGCCCGGCGCGCCGCATCGCGGTCGGCCGATCGGTAGCCGCGCAGCCGGCGGGCGCGCGCAACGCGGCCGGACAGAACGACCTCTTCGACCGTCGCCGGCACCCCGGACGCCGCCGAGAATCGCTGCGGGACGTAGCCGATGCGCCACCACTCACGAAATCGCCGGACGGGCGTTCCGAACAGGCGAAGCTCTCCCCGGGCCAGCGGGACGAGGCCCAGGAGCGAGCGAACGAGCGTCGTCTTGCCCGATCCGTTCGCGCCCAGCACTACTGCGAACTCGCCCGCGTTCATGGTGAAGTCGACGTCGTCCAGGACGACGCGACCGCCGAGGGCGACCCGTCCCTTCGTCAGTACGAACGGAGCCTCGGTCGTCACTCGCACTCGAGCGCGCGCCGAAGCGCCGCGAGGTTGGCTCGCATCCCGTCGAGATAGTCGCCGTCTTGCGGCTGGGTCTCGAGGGGGTCGAGCATCTCGGTCTCGAGCCCGGCTTCGTTCGCGATCGCCTCGGCGACCGCCGGCGAAACGAGGGTCTCGAAAAAGATCGTGGTGACGCCGCGGTCCCGTGCGAGGTCGGCGACCTCTGCGATGCGACCGGGTGCGGGCTCGGCCTCGGGATCGAGCCCCGAGATCGCGATCTGCTCGAGGTCGTAGCGCTCCGCGAGGTGCCCGAAGGCATCGTGGCTCACGACGAACTCGCGCCGCTCGCACGCGCGGAGGCCGGCCGTGAAGTGGTCGTGCAGGTCCCTGAGATCGCGCCCGGCGTCCTCGGCGCGCCGCTCGATCGCCGCCGCCCCCTCGGGCGTCTCCTCCGCCAGCCGCGCCCCGATGTCTTCGACGATTCCGGCCATCGCGACCGGGTCGAGCCATACGTGCGGGTCGTTACCGCCGTCGGCGAGCACGTCGAGCGCGGCGGCGGGGCGATCGGCCGCCAGCTCCTCGACCGCCGGCTGGAACCCCGACCCCACGTAGACGACCAGCGAGGCCCCCGCCACCTGCCGCACCTGGCCGGGGGTCAACTCGAGGTCGTGGGGCTCGGCCCCGGGCGGCGTCAGGTCGGTGACCGCCACCTCCCCGCCTCCCACCGCCTCGGCCGCCCATGCGAGCGGGTAGAACGCGGCGACTACCGCGGGACGGCCGTCGCCCCCGGTGGAGGCGCCCCCGCACGAGACGACGGTGGCCGCAAGTGCCAGGAGGGGGGCGAATCGGAGCATGCACCGACCCTAATGGAAATGAAAACGATGTGCAATAAGGGGCGGCTAGTTGACCTTGAACAGCGACGGGCTCTGGGTGTAGCCGAACTCCTCCACCGTCGCGCACGGGGAGTCGACCTGACGCTTGACCGCCTGTGCGATCGCGAGCGCCCTGCCCCTCGGCACATAGCTCCTGATGGGGATCTCGACGACCGCTTTCCCGTCGGCCCCGGTGGTGGCGAAGCCGGCGAGGAAGACGTCGCCGATGCGCAAGCCGACCCCTACCGTCACGCCTTCCGCAGGCCATTGCTGCGGCGGCTCGATCGGAATCCCCTGACCAAGCGGGTCACTCTTTCCCGGGCGAACGACGGTCATGTTGATGCGCGCGCTCTGGCCTCGTTCGTACGTCTTCCTCACGCTCTTCATCGTGACCTCGAACGTCTCGAGGCGGTAGGTCTCGTTGGCGCCTCGGGCGCCGGCGCGGCCGGAGCAGGCAAGGGCGGGCGCGGCGGGGAGAATCGTGATGGTGCTCGTGAGCACGGCGAAGACGATCGCCAGCCGTGCGGTGCGCTTCACAGAGCTTCCTCCCCGGTTTCGCCCGTCGTGTGAGAGGTTCGCCTCAGGCTCAGTTTTTCCTGCGAGAGGCCATCCGAACCTACTCTTCTTCGTGCTTGCAACCCTTCTTGTGTTTGCCGGGGATGCAGAAGAGGTGGGAATCGTCCTTGGGACCGTCGACGACGGGGATGATCACGCGGGTCTTGCCGCCGGCCCAGTCGACGTAGACGTTCGGACACGACTGACCCTGGGCGTCCGGGTGGTCGCACCCGCCGGGATACGGCTTGGGGACCATCCATTCGAGCGCCTCGGTCTGGATCTGGAGCCCGATCGAGTGACCTTTCTTGAAGGTGTAGTCGATGGGCTTCATCGGCACCGTGATCGGGAAGTAGTTTCCGGGCTTGACGTCCTGTGGCCGCGCGAGGCCGTTGCGGTAACGGCTGTCGAGGAAACCGCGCGTGGTCGACACGAGCGGCGCGGTTCCGCACTCGGGCTTCAACATGTGCTGGTTGCCGACGGTCGTGTGGCAGTCGTGGTCGTAATCGAGGATCGAGGGGACGAACGTGATCCACTTGCGATCCGCCTTCGAATAGATCTGCACCCTGATTTGCCCGAACACGCGCGCGTTCTTGCGCAACATGGCGCCTTCGAACCAGCGCCAGTCGTGGTTGTTCGGGCCGTGGTGGTTGGCGTGGCTCTCGGTGTTGGCGTTGGCCGAAGGAAACGATGCGGGCTCGGTCGCGCCGAATGCGTTCGGCTTCGAGGGCATCAGCTTCCAGTTGTACTCGCCCGGGGGAACGAACGGGAAGTCTTGCGCATAGATCACGACGTTGCGGGTCTTCGGGGTCCCCTTGAACCACTTTCCGGGGCCGTCCGAGTCGGCGGTTTGCGAAATGATCTCGGGAGCTTTGTCGATCCCGTTTCTCTTGCCCATGAGATAGCGGTCCATCCAGTCGTCGACGAACTTCGCGTAGTCGCCGCCCGGCGCGCCGTGGCCGTGCCAGCGGCTCCCCATGTACAGCACGCGCTGCCTCGAGTTCTTGAGTGCGTGGAAGAGGTTCCATCCCTCTTCTTGCTTCACGTTCCAGTCACCCCAGTTGTGCGCGACCAGCACGGGGATCTTGATTTTGCCCGCGTCCTTCACGTAGTCGCGCTCCAGCCAAAACTTGTCGTAGTTGGGGAGATCGAAGTTGTAGCCGCGGGTGGTGTGCTCGAGCTCGTCACACGGCGTGATCGACGACCGGACTCGCTCCGCCCAGTTCTCGTCCTGAGGGTTGACGGGCGGCGGCAACGCGTAGCCGAAGTCGAACAGCAGTGGCTTGTCGAAGTTCAGGTCGGTGATGCTTTCGGGGCCCTCGTGTCCGATGAATTCGTTGTTCAACGAATAGCGGATGCCGCCCGAGTACGAATAGCCGTACCAGCGCGATACGGCGGCCTCGGGGACGATGGTGGTGAGGTGCGGCGGCCGGGTGACCGCGGTCGCGGTCGCGGTTGCGCCGTTGTACGAGGTGCCGATCATGCCGATCTTTCCGTTCGACCACCGCTGGTCGGCGATCCACTCGACGGTTTCGTAACCCGTCTCCTTCTCGCGCTTGCCGCCGTAGTCGAAACACCCGCCCGAGTTGCCGGTGCCGACGACGTCGACCCACGCGCGGGCGTAGCCCCTCGGCACCCAACGGTCCTCCCCGCCTCCGCGACCCAGCGCGGAGTACGGCGACATCGTGAGGATGACGGGCGCGTTGACGATCTTGTCGTTGCGCATCGGGTGGACGACCTCCATGTAGAGATCGCCGTGCTCGGTCGGGATTATGTAGCTGATCGCCTCGCTCGCCTCGAACGGAGCGGCGGCGGCGCGCCGCGGCGCGGCCGGCGCGGCGGGCATCTGGACGAGCCCGGCGACGAGGGCGGCGGCGAGGCCGACCGCGAACGTCGCCCTCCGTTTTCTGCTCCGTCTCGTGCGCTGCATTGTCGTCGTTTCCCTTCCCAAAAAGGTGGCGCGACCACACGTGCGCGTGCCCGTTCTGGTTCGTCCGCCCCACCCTGCTCGGATGGGAGGGTTTCGGTCGCACTTTTCAGGTTCTCCGGCGCGCCGAGAAATCCTGCGGTCCGGCGCGCCGCGCCACCGCGCGAATCCGGGTTCTAAACCCACCAGAACGTCAAAAAGCGCGTTATTCGGGGTTAAGAACCGCAAATCGCGCGCCCGCGGCGGGCGATCGGCGCGCCGGATTAGGCTCCGGTTCTATGGCGAGGGGCGGGCCGCGGCCACACGACGAGGAGCCGCTCGTTCGGATCGCGGCGCGCCGGGCGGTGGGGCGCATCCGGCGCGACGCCGAGACGCCGCAGTTCGGCCGCCTCATGGCGTACCAGGCGACGGGGGCGGCGGGCGACGCACTGGTTGCGCTCGCCCTCGCCGGTTCGCTCTTCTTCTCGGTGCCGGCGGCCGACGCCCGCGGCCGGGTGGCGCTCTACCTGCTCCTCACCGTGGCGCCGTTCGCGGTCGTCTCGCCCCTCCTCGCCCGCTTCCTCGACGGGAGCCGGGGCGGCCTCCGCGCGGTGATGGTCACCGCCGCCGCCGGGCGCGCCGTGCTCGCGTTTCTCCTGTCGTCGAGGCTCGACTCGGCGCTCCTGTTCCCGATCGCGTTCGGAATCCTGGTGCTGAGTCGGGCCGTGCTGATCGTGCGCGGTGCGGTCCTTCCCCAGCTCGTCGCGTCGGAGCGGACGTTTGTGAACGCGAACGCGACGCTGTCCAAGATCGGCGCCCTCGCGGGAATGATCGTCGGACTCCCCGGCGTCGCGCTCTTGAAGTGGCCGGGGGTGGAGACCGAGTTGGTCCTGTGCGCGCTCGTCTACGGCGCCGGCATCGTCCCCGCGCTCCGGCTGCCGCGGGTCCGGGGCCGCCGCCCGAAAGACGAGCAGCTCGGCGCGCGCGCGGGTGTCCTCGACGTCTTCGTCCGTCAGGCGCTCGTGGTCGCGGCGGGCATGCGCTTCCTGGTCGGCTTCCTGGTGTTCCACCTCGCGTTTTCATTCCGGCGTGAAGACGTGGCCGCCATCGGGCTCGGCCTTCTCGTGGGCGCCGCCGCAACCGGGGGCCTCGTCGGCGCCCTGCTTGCGCCCCGCCTTCGCCGGCGCCTGAAGGAAGAGGGGATCCTCGTGCTCTCCTTAGTCGTCGGTGGAGTCGTCGCGCTGATCGCAGGACGGTGGTTCTCGCTCGTCACGGCCGCGGTTCTCGTGCTTGCGTTCGGCATCGCGTCCGGCGCGCTCAAGGTGGCGTTCGACGCGATCGTCCAGCGCCACGCCCCCGAGGCGGCGCGCGGGTGGGCATTCGCCCGGTTCGAGTCGGCGCTGCAGTTGGCGTGGGTAGCCGGTGCGCTGGTCCCGCTTGCGCTCGCGCTACCTCCCGGCGCCGGAGTGTTTGCGGCCGGGGTCGCCGGGAACCTTCTCGCGATCCTCTACACCGCGGGACGGGGCAGGGCCCGCGCCGCCTCGATCCCGTAAAGTCTCGACACGAGACGCCACCGAAGGGGGGCAGGGAGTGAACATCGTCTTTTCCGGCTCGGACCAGTCCACGCTCGGCGCCGAGATCGAGGTCCAGGTGGTCGACGAAGCCGGAGCCCTCGCCACCGACACCGCTGCGACCAAGATCCTCTCCGAGCTCGACGGCCTGCCGGGCTACAAGCACGAGCTCCTCGAGTGCACGGTCGAGGTGATCACCGACGTCTGTCCGACCGTCAACCACATTCGCCGCGACCTGTGGGCGAAGCTCGAGAAGCTCATCGAGGTGGCCGAGGGGCAGGGCTACCGGATCGTGTGCACCGGCACGCATCCGTTTTCGTCGTGGGCCGACCAGACCGTGTCTCCCGACCCCCGCTACCACCGACTGATCGAGGACTGCCAGTGGACGGCGCGCCGTCTGTTGATCTTCGGCGTCCACACTCACGTCGGCGTTCGCTCGGGCGAGGAGGCGATAGCGGTCGCGAACTCGCTCGGCACCTTCATTCCGCACTTCCTCGCGCTCAGCTCGTCGAGCCCGTTCTGGCAGGGCCGCGACACCGGGCTCGCGTCGATCCGCTCGAAGATCTTCGAGACCCTCCCCACCGCGGGGCTTCCTTACTTCATGGAGAACTGGGGGCAGTTCCAGCGGTTCATGCGGACGTTGATCGGGGCGGGGACGATCCGCAGCATCCGTGAGGTGTGGTGGGACATCCGGCCGCACCCGAGCTTCGGCACGCTCGAGCTTCGCATTTGCGACGGGATTCCTACGATGGACGAGTTGTGCTCGATCGTGGCGCTGTCGCAAAGTCTCGTCGTGTGGCTCGCCGACCGCTACAACCACGGGCTTGATCTGCCGCAGCACCAAGCGTGGACCATCCGCGAGAACAAATGGCGCGCGGCACGCTACGGGGTTGAAGCGGAGATCATCCGCGACGAGGAGGGGAACCTCATGTCGCTCCGGCGCTCGATCGGCGATCTCGTCGAGCGGCTGTGCCCGACCGCGGAGAGGCTTGGGTGCATCGAGGAACTCGACGGTATCAACGACATTCTCGAGCGCGGTACGTCTGCCGTGCGTCAGCGCGAGGTGTTTGCCGAGACGCATGATCTGAGCCGAGTAGTCGATTCGCTCGTCGACGAGATGCGGTCCGGCTCACCTCGTCCGCTACCCGACGACTCGCTCATCGGCGGCACGATCGGGCGCGGCGACCCCCTCCACGGCGAGTAGCGCGCTCAGCCGGAGAGAACGCCGTCGACCGCGACGTCGAGGCCCGGCGCGCCGCGACTTACGAGGATGTCGGCGCGCGTGAACATCGCCGGCGCGCCGTACCGGTCGCCGTCGAGCGAATAGACCTCGATGCGCTCGGCGTCGAGATCGACGAACCAGTACTCGGGCACCAGGTGGCGTTCGTAAAGCGGGAGCTTGCGCGTCATGTCGGTGCGCCGGGTCGCGGGCGACGACACCTCCACGATGATCGTCGGCGCGCCGCGGATACAGCGCTCCTCGACGCGACTCAAACGATCCGGTCCCAGATAGACGACGTCGGGCGCGAGCACGTTCGTATCGTCGAACACGACGTCGATGGGCCCGACGAGAGCCATTCCACCCTGCTCCTTGCTCCACCGGGAGAGGGCGATGAAGAGTTCGCCCACCGTCCTTTGATGCCGTGCTCTCGGCGATGCCGTCACGATCAGCTCGCCGCCGATGATCTCGTGCCGCTCGGGCCCCTCCGGCATCTCGAGGAGATCGGCGTAGGTATAGGTCTGGGGCTGGGTTGCCATGGCGTCACCTCCATGGACAGACGCTAACGACAGGCTACGACGAAAAGGCAACCGGCCCGCATCGGTGAACCAACTGGGCCCTTTTACGTATTTGGACGAACCCCGTCGGACCCGATGCTGTAGATGGCGGTGAGCCAACCGCCGGAGGCAAAGCCAAACCGCCGTGGTCTGAAGGCGAGAAAAGGAGCCGTGCCATGCATCGAGGAAGCACACGCAAGGTTGCATCCCTCGCCCTCGCGGCGCTTATGGCGCTGTCGTTCGCGTCGGGGGCGGTCGCCGGCCCCGGCAAGGGGAAGGGCAAGGGCAAGGCTGCGGCTCATGCCGGCAAGTCGAAGGGCCCGAACGGCGGCAAGGCAAAGGGTCCCTCGACCAACGGCGGCAAGAAGGCGATCGGGACGATCGCGTCCTTCGACGGCACGGTGCTCACGGTCGATATGAACGACGGCACCCAGTTCGTCGGCAGCGTTTCCGATGACACGCAGGTCAAGCTCGACCACCGCGGCAAGCCGGCCAAGAAGGGGAACCCAACGAAGGGCACTTACGACCACTTGGTTGACGGATACAAGGTGCTGCAGCTCAAGAGCTCGGATGCGGTTTTCACCCCGGCTGCCCAGAGCGCTCAGGTCGAGCCCGGCTCCGATGTGCTCGTCGAGAAGATCAAGGTCAAGGTCGCTGAAGTAGTGGAGCCGGCGCCGGAGTGCGACGACGACGCCGACGAAGGTGACGACGACGCCGACGAAGGTGACGACGACGCCGACGAAGGTGACGACGACGCCGACGAAGGTGACGACGACGCCGACGAAGGCGACGACGAAGCCGACTCGGACGACGACTGCGACGACGCCGACGAAGGTGACGACGACGCCGACGAAGGTGACGACGACGCCGACGAAGGTGACGACGACGCCGACGAAGGTGACGACGCCTAATAAGCGCCATAACGAGAAAGAGCCGGCGTGGGGGTTCTTCC
>Ga0247713_1000270_pt1 | contig 35084 bp, 35 predicted proteins | sample 21E_NmetaG_FD_189936 | JGI IMG/M metagenome (GOLD analysis project Ga0247713, IMG submission 189936) | Soil microbial communities from hillslope of Landscape Evolution Observatory, University of Arizona, Oracle, AZ, United States - 2-1-E_N | ecosystem: Engineered > Artificial ecosystem >...
CGGCGCGCCGGTGCGGAAGGTGGCCGCGTACGACTTCGGGCTCAAGCAGAACATCGTCGATCTCCTCGCCGCGTCGGGATTCGAGGTGACGGTCGTTCCCGCGACCACGCCGGCCGCCGACGTGCTGGCGGGGGGCTACGACGGCGTGTTCCTCTCGAACGGCCCGGGGGACCCGGAGCCGGTCGGCTACGGGATCGATGCGGTCCGCGCGCTGGTGGGGCGCGTGCCGGTGTTCGGCATCTGTCTCGGACACCAGATCCTCGGGCTCGCGCTGGGGGCCGACACGTTCAAGCTCCCGTTCGGCCATCGGGGCGGCAACCACCCGGTCAGGCGCCTCGGGCGCGAGCACGTTGAGATCACCTGTCAAAACCACGGGTTTGCGGTCGACGCCGGCTCGATCGACCGGACGCGGGCGCGCCTCACCCACGTGAACCTCAACGACAACACCGTCGAGGGCCTCGAGGTGCCGGGGGTCGCCTACAGCGTCCAGTACCACCCCGAGTCGGGACCGGGTCCGCACGACTCCCGCTACCTCTTCCTTCAGTTCCGCGACCTCATCGAGCGGTTCGAAGAGACTTCGCTCGACCTGCCTGTATCGTCGGGGGCGTCGTGACCGGTGATGCAGGAGGGAGGTGGGGACGTGGGACGAGGTGATCGCAAATCGATGCGCTGGAAGAAGGATCGTCAGCGCAAGAAGAAGGAGCGCGAGCAGCGGCGCGCCGAGGCGAAGGGCGCGAAGCGCCGATGATGGCGCGGTGACCGACGGATGAGCTTTCGAGTAATCGCCCTCGACCACGTCAACATAACGACTCCGGATGAGCTCGAAGAGGAGATGGTGGCGTGGTATTCGGAAGTTCTCGGGCTTCAAACGGTGGATAAGCCGGCCGGCACGCGCCGCGGCCGGGGCGCCTGGTTCGTCGTCGGCGATGCCCAGGTGCACGTGTCGGTAGATCCGCACAACCCCCCCAAGACCGCGCATTTCGGCCTCGCGGTAAACGACTTCGACGCCGCCATCGGCCGGCTTCGCGACTCGGGTTGCCACACCGAGCAGGCGGACGTCATTCCCGGACGGCAGCGCTGCTTCGTCCGCGATCCCGCCGGAAACCGCGTCGAGATACTTGCCTACGACGCGGCGGAGGAAACCTGATGCCCAAGCGGACGGACCTTCACAAGATCCTGGTGATCGGCTCCGGCCCCATCGTCATCGGGCAGGCATGCGAGTTCGACTATTCGGGCGTCCAGGCGTGCAAGGTCCTGCGCGACGAGGGCTACGAGGTCGTGCTTGTCAACTCGAACCCGGCGACGATCATGACCGACCCCGAGTTCGCCGACGGAACCTACGTCGAGCCGATCACGCCCGAACACGTCGCGAAGATCGTCGCGCGCGAGCGACCGGATGCGATTCTTCCCACGCTCGGCGGACAGACCGGCCTCAACATCGCGATGGATCTCGCCGCCGCCGGAGTGCTCGAGGAGTACGGGGTCGAGATGATCGGAGCAACTCCCGAGGTCATTCGGCGCGCCGAGGACCGCCGCCTGTTCAAGGAGACGATGGAGGCGGCCGGCCTCGAGCTTCCGCGGGCGTCGTTCGCCTATTCGGTCGACGAGGCTCTGGCGATCGCCGACGGCGTCGGCTATCCGGTCGTGTGCCGCCCCTCGTACGTCCTCGGGGGAGGCGGCTCCGGCATCGTTCGGGTGCCCGACGAGTTGCGAAAGATCGCGGCCGAGGGCATCCGGCTGTCGTCGATCGGCGAGGTCTCGATCGAAGAGTCGATCGAGGGGTGGAAGGAATTCGAGCTCGAGCTCATGCGGGACAAGTGCGACAACGTCGTCGTCGTGTGCTCGATCGAAAACGTCGACCCGATGGGGGTTCACACCGGCGATTCGGTGACGGTCGCCCCCGCGATGACGTTGACCGACGTCGAATACCAGGCGATGCGCGATGACGGCGCCCGGATCATGCGCGAGATCGGCGTCGAGACCGGAGGGTCGAACGTGCAGTTCGCGGTCGATCCCGAAACCGGCAGGCGCATCGTCATCGAGATGAACCCGCGGGTGTCTCGCTCTTCTGCGCTCGCGTCCAAGGCGACCGGATTCCCGATCGCAAAGATCGCGGCCAAGCTCGCGGTCGGATACACGCTCGACGAGATCCCCAACGACATCACGGAGAAGACCCCCGCGTCGTTCGAGCCCTCCATCGACTACGTGGTGGTGAAGATCCCCCGCTTCACGTTCGAGAAGTTCCCCGGCGCGGGGGCGGAGCTCGGAACGAAGATGAAGTCGGTGGGGGAGGTCATGGCGATCGGGCGCACGTTTGCGGAGGCTCTGCAAAAGGGCTTTCGCTCGCTCGAGCGCGACTGGACCGGGGTGGGAGGCGGCGTCGCGTGGAGCGACGATGATCTGCCACGCCTCGCGTCGCCCACGGAGGATCGCCTCCGCCTGCTGGATGCGGCGCTCTACGCCGGGGTGGATCCCGCCCAGGCGGCGGCGGTCAGCCGGATAGACCCGTGGTTCGTCGACCAGATGGCGCGCATCGCGGCGGCGCGCCGGGCGTTTTCGGACGCGGGCTCGCTGGATGCGATCACCACCGACGACCTCCGCGACGCCAAGCGACTGGGCTTCTCCGACGCGCAGCTCGGCGACCTGCTGAACACCGCCGAGCGCGAGGTTCGGGCCCGGCGGATCGCGTCCGGCGTCGTCCCGACCTACAAGACGGTCGACACGTGCGCGGCCGAGTTCGAGGCCGCGACCCCTTACTACTACTCCACGTACGAGGAAGAGGACGAGGTAGTCCCGAGCGACAGGACGAAGGTGCTGATTCTCGGCTCCGGCCCCAACCGGATCGGGCAGGGCATCGAGTTCGACTACTGCTGCGTGCATGCCGCGTTTGCACTTCGCGACGCGGGTATCGAAACGATCATGTTGAACTGCAACCCCGAGACCGTCTCGACCGACTACGACACATCGGACCGGCTCTACTTCGAACCGCTCACGTTCGAAGACGTAATGAACGTCGTCGAAAAAGAACGCCCCGCGGGGGTAATCGTCCAACTCGGCGGTCAGACGCCGCTCAAGCTCGCGCGTTCGCTCCACGACGCCGGCGTTCCGATCCTGGGCACCTCTCCCGATGCGATCGACCGTGCCGAGGACCGCGAACGGTTCGGCGCGCTCCTCGCCGACCTCAGGCTTCCTCATCCTCCGAACGGGATCGCCCGTTCTGCCGCCGAGGCGCGCTCGGTTGCACGCTCGATCGGTTTTCCATGCCTCGTCCGCCCGTCCTACGTTCTCGGCGGGCGCGCCATGGAGATCGTCTACGAAGAACAGTCACTCGAGCGCTACATGGCGAACGCAACGCGCGTATCGCCGCAGCACCCGGTGCTGGTCGACCGCTTTCTCGAAGGAGCGATCGAGGTCGATGTCGACGCGGTCTACGACGGACACGACCTGTATGTGGGTGGCGTGCTCGAGCACATCGAGGAGGCGGGGATTCATTCGGGAGACTCGGCCTGTTGCGTGCCTCCGTTCACGCTCGGCGACGATCAAGTCGAGACTGCGATCGCACATACGCGCACGATCGCGGCCGAGCTCGGTGTGCGGGGCTTGATCAACATCCAGTTCGCGGTCAAAGGGGATCAGGTCTACGTGCTCGAGGCGAACCCGCGCGCGTCGCGCACGGTGCCGTTCGTGTCGAAGGCCACAGGCGTTCCCCTGGCGAAGGTGGCGGCGCGGGTGATGGCCGGCGCGACGCTCGCCGAACTGCGCGCCGAGGGGATCGTTCCCGTTCGCTCCGTCGGCCACGAGGGCCTGGGCCACGTTGCGGTCAAGGAAGCGGTGATGCCGTTCGACCGCTTCCCGGGGGTCGACACGCTTTTGGGACCCGAGATGCGTTCGACCGGAGAGGTCATGGGCATCGATCGCGACTTCGGCCTCGCTTTTGCAAAGGCGGAAGCGGGCGCCGGGGTGCGTCTACCGACCAAGGGAACGGTGTTCATGTCGGTCGCCAACCGCGACAAGCGTTCGGTGATCTTCCCCGCGAAGCGCCTCCACGACCTCGGCTTCCACCTCTGTGCCACCGGCGGTACCGCTCACGTCCTGGAGCGGGCCGGGGTTCCGGTCGAGGTGGTGCCTAAGGTCTCCGACGGGGACGCCAAGGGGGCGAACGTCGCGGCGCGCATCGCATCGGGCGACATCGACCTCGTGTTCAACACCCCCCTCGGAAGGGGTGCCCGGACCGACGGCTACTTCATCCGCACTGCGGCAGTGGAGGCGGGCGTGCCCTCGGTTACGACCATGGCCGGCATGTTCGCTGCAGTCCAGGCCATCGAAGCACTAATCTCGGGAGTCGTGGGAGTCAAACGGCTGCAGGAGTACCTAAATGATGGTGAGGCCGGTTGAGATGCTGCAAACGACCGGCGAAGTCCTCACCCACAAGAAATACGGTGAGGCCTACCATTCGCTCACGATCGTTTCGCCGACGATCGGCGAGCGCGCCCGCCCGGGGCAATTCGTGAATATCAAGCTCCGCGACGACTCTGCCCACATTCTGAGGCGGCCGTTCTCCGTCTACCGCATGCATAAGCGCGGCGGGTGGGCGTCGACTATCGAAATCGTCTTCGACGTTCGGGGCGCGGGCACCCAGCACCTCGCGTCGCTCCGAGCGCACCACGTGGTCGACCTGATCGGCCCCGCCGGGCGCGGCTTCGTCCTGCCGGCGCGCCGGGCTCACTGCCTGCTCGTCGGCGGCGGGATCGGCGCCGCTCCACTGTTCTTCCTCGCCGACGAATTACGCAACGACGGACATCGCGTCGACTTCATCCTCGGCGCGCGCAACGCAGGGTTGCTGCTAAACCCGATCGACGTTCGCCGGCTCGCCAGCGTGTACCGGATCACAACGGATGACGGCAGCCAGGGTGAAACCGGTCGGGTCACCGACGCGCTCCTCGAAACGATGCAGCGGTGCGAGACCGAGGTCGTGTATGCCTGCGGCCCCCACCCGATGCTCGCGGCGGTGTCGCAGGTCTGTGCCGATCGCAAGATCCCCATCCAGGTTGCGGTCGAGGAGCTGATGGCATGCGGATACGGCGCGTGCATGACGTGCGTGATGCCGCTTCGCAAGCCGGCGTCGAAGCGCGGCGATGGCAACGGTGAAACGCTTGTGTACGCGCGGGCGTGCACCGAGGGGCCGGTATTCAACGGTGCCGCGGTGGTGTGGAACGGCGCGGGGTCGGCGGAGCCGGTGTCCCCGGATCAGTCGGAGCTGTCGCCTTCGGGTGTACCGGTGCGAGGAGCGGTCATCGAAGACGCAGGTCACTTCGCACCGCCGGGAAACTGACGTGACGACTTCGCAGCGCCTGCGCACCACCGTCGCCGGAATCGAGCTCAAGAGTCCGGTGCTGGTTGCCTCGGGGACGTTCGGCGCCGGACGTGAGGCATCGTCTTTCTTCGACATTTCCGCGTTGGGCGGAATCATCGTGAAGTCGATGACGCTCACGCCGTGGAAAGGGAAATCGACTCCGCGGATGTGTGAGACGCCGTCCGGGATGCTCAACGCGATCGGTATCCAGAACAAGGGTGTCGATCACTTCATCACCGACGACCTGCCGTGGCTTGTGAGGAAGAAAGCAACCGTCGTCGGCTCGATCGCAGGCAACACGGTCGAGGAGTTCGTGCGAATCGCCGACAAGCTTCGGGCCGGCGCCCGCGGCATGGCCGCGGTAGAGGTAAATATCTCGTGCCCCAACCTCGAGGACCGCAACAACATGTTCGCTCACTCGGCGGACGCGACTGCTGAGGTGATCGGGGGCGTGAAGGACGCGCTGAAACGCGTGCCGGTATTTGCGAAGTTGAGCCCGAACTACTCGCCCCTGACCGAGATCGCCGCCGCGGCCGTCGATGCCGGCGCCGACGGACTGTCGCTGATCAACACGCTGATGGGGATGTCCATCGACGTCGAACGGCGCCGCCCCAAGCTCGCCGGCACGTACGGCGGCCTGTCGGGGCCCGCGATACGTCCGGTGGCCGTTCGCGCGGTGCACGAGGTCCACAGCGCGTTTCCGCACATCCCGATCATCGGCCAGGGCGGGATCGCGACGGCCGAGGACGCGCTCGAGCTGATTCTCGCGGGCGCCAATGCGGTGGCCGTCGGGACCGCCAACTTCGTCTCGCCGACCAGGGCTCTCGACGTCGCCCGGGGTCTCCACGACTACTGCGTTCGACACGAGGTCGCGAGCGTCGCGGAGTTGGTCGGCTCGGTGAAGCTCGAAGGGTGACGCTCGCTCCGCGCAACCCCCTTTGCGTCGCGCTCGACTCGCCCCGGCGCGCCGACCTCGATCGGGTAGCCGATGCGGTCGAAGAGCACGTGGGTGTGTTCAAGGTCGGCCTCACCGCCTTCAATGCTAACGGCGGGGAGCTCGTCGCATCGTTGGCGCGACGGCTGCCCGTGTTCCTCGACCTCAAGCTCCACGACATTCCCGCACAGGTCGAAGGAGCGGCGACGGCCGTTGCCGGACTGGGCGCGTCTTATCTGACCGTTCATTCATCGGGCGGATCCGACATGGTGAAGGCCGCGGTGTCGGGAGCGGGGGCGGTGACGGTCGTGGCCGTGACCATCCTCACGAGCCTCGACGACACCGATCTCGACCGGATCGGCATGAGGGGGCCGGCGGCCGACGCCGTCCTCCGTCTCGCGGACGTGGCGCTCTCCGCCGGCGCGCCGGGGCTGGTGTGCTCTCCGCAGGAGGTGGCACGGCTGCGCCGGGAGTTCGGGACGGAGCCGCTCCTGGTCGTCCCGGGAATCCGCCGCGACGCCGCCGCCGCAGATGATCAGCGCAGGACCCTCACCGCCCGCGACGCGCTCGATGCGGGCGCCGACATCCTGGTGGTAGGGCGCCCGATCACCGGCGCGCCGGATCCGGCGGCGGCGGCGTGGGCGCTGGCGCGGGAGATCGGCGCATGAACCCCCATGAGGTTCTCGCCGTCATGACCGAGCGCGGTGCGGTGCAGGAGGGGCACTTTCGGCTGTCGTCCGGAAAGCACTCCGATGTCTATGTGCAGAAGTTCCGCGTCCTCGAGGACCCCGCGTTGACGTCGTCGATAGGCGCTGCCTTGGAGGCTCGCTTTCACGGGCGGTTCGACTGCGTGGCATCGCCGGCGCTGGGTGCGATCGTGCTCGGGTTCGCCACCGCACTTGCCGCCGACGCTCGCTCGATCTTTGCGGAAAGAGTCGACGGCAGCCTCGACTTTCGCAGGGGTTTTCGGGTTGTGCCGCATGAACGCGTCCTCGTCGTCGAAGACGTCGTCACGACCGGGGGCTCCGCCCGGGAGCTCGTCGATCTCGTCGGATCCGAAGGCGGTGAGGTGGTCGGCGTGGGAGCGCTCCTCGACCGAACCGACCCGGCAACACCCCCCGATTTCGGCGCGCCGTTCGCCGCGCTCGCCCGGCTCGATGCGAGCGTGTGGGATCCGGACGAGTGCGAATTGTGCACGAGGGGCGTCCCCCTCGCCGAGCCCGGCAGCCGCCGCGCCCGCTGAACTTCCCTCTTCTCGACCGGGAGGAGCGCATGCCGCTCCTGTGGGTCGACAGATCGCACGCGGTGCCGCCTATAATCCTGCAGGTTCCGGGCCCCCATGCGTTCATTCGGTGCCGGCCCGTCCAACGGTTAATAACAGGCGACGTAGGAGGTTTCGTATGCCTTTACCACCCCCGCTCACCGAGGAGCAGCGGCGTCAGGCGCTCGAAAAGGCGAGTGAGGCGCGCCGCAAGCGCGCCGAGCTGAAGGAACAGCTCAAGAGCGGACGGATGTCGCTCGGCGAGCTTCTCGAGCGAACGGGGGACGGGGTGGTCGGGAAGATGAAGGTGTCGAACGTGCTCGAATCTCTTCCCGGCGTCGGACGGGTGCGGGCTCGCAAGCTCATGGAGCGACTCGACATCTCCGAGTCGCGCCGCATGCGGGGCCTCGGAACGAAGCAGAAGGAGAATTTACTGAACGAGTTCACGCGGCGCTAGGAACCCGTTGAGCCCGCACATTCCTTATTCGGGGGGACGCGGGCGCCTGTTCGTTCTATCGGGTCCCTCCGGCGCCGGAAAGAGCACCGTTATTCGCGGCCTGCGCGAGCGCCGTCCCGAGGTAATGCTTTCCGTCTCGGCCACCACTCGTCCGGCGCGCCGCGGCGAGCGCGACGAGATCGACTACCGGTTCATCACCACCGAGGAGTTCCTCGCCCGCAGAGATAGAGGCGAATTTCTGGAGACCGCCGAGGTCTACGATCACTTCTACGGCACGCCCCGGGAACCGGTCGAGCGGGCGTTGCGCGCCGGGCGCGATGTCATCCTCGAAATCGACATCCAGGGCGCGGTGTCGGTCAAGCGCTCGGTGCCGGAGGCGATCCTGGTGTTCATCGAGCCACCCTCCCTCGACACGTTGTCGCGCCGCCTGCGGGGCCGGGGAACGGAGGATCCGCAATCACTCACGAAGCGCATGCGTTACTGGTACGACGAGCTCAAGGCCAAGGGTGCCTACGACCACATCATCGTGAACGACGACGTGGGGGAGGCCGTGGCCGCCCTCGTCCGTATACTGGACTCACAAGATCACAAGAAAGGACCGACGACATGATGATCGAACCGAAGATCGAGTTGCTGCTGGAGACGGCGGATTCCAAATACACGCTGGTGTCGCTGGCGGCCAAGCGCAGCCGCCAGATCAACGCCTACTTCAGCCAGCTGGGCGAAGGCGTCAGCGAGTTCACGCCACCGCAGGTGGCACTCAATCCTGAGCGTGCGCCGAAGCCGCTGTCGATCGCGCTGCAGGAAATCGCCGACGGCTACGTCTCCTACGAGCGCACTGCGGACGGCATCAAGTAGGCGAACCGGATGGAAGCAGGCGTTGCGCAGGGAAAGAAGATCCTTCTTTGCGTGACCGGGGGGATCGCCGCCTATAAAACGGTGTTCGTCGTCCGCGCGCTGACGGAGGCCGGCGCCGATGTGCGGGTGCTGATGACGAAGTCGGCCGGACGTTTCATCGGCGCGCAGACATTCGCCGCCCTCAGCGGCCATTCGGTGTCGACCGAGCTGTTCGGCGCCGGGGCCGACGTCCCACACGTCGAACTCGCCCGCGGTGCCGATTTGTGCATCGTCGCCCCGGCGACCGCGAACGTGTTGGCGAAGATGAGCGCGGGGGTTGCCGACGACATCGTGTCGGCAACGTTGCTGACCGTTCGTTGTCCCGTTCTCGTGGCACCGGCGATGCACACCGAGATGTGGGAGCACGCCGCTACCCGGCACAACGTCGCGCTCCTCGGCGAACGGGGTGTGCGCATGGTCGGGCCCGCAACCGGCGCGCTTTCGTCCGGGGACAGAGGTCCCGGTCGCATGGTGGAGCCCGACGACATCGTTGCCGAGGCCCTGAGCCTGCTCGGACGCGCGCAGGATCTGGCGGGACGGCACGTCCTTGTCACCGCCGGCGGTACCCAGGAGCCAATCGACCCGGTGCGCTTTATCGGCAATCGCTCGTCGGGCCGGATGGGGATCGAGGTCGCCGCAGAGGCGCTCGGGCGCGGGGCGAAGGTGACGCTCGTCCTCGGCGCGTCGCAGCACCCGCCTCCGCCTGGGGTCGAGGTAGTGCGGGTCGCCACCGCCGACGAGATGCGTGGTGTCGTCCTCGAGCGGGCGCCCGACGCCGACGTAATCGTGAAGGCGGCGGCGGTGGCCGATTTCCGTCCGGGCGCGGCTTCGGCGCAGAAGATCAAGAAAGCATCCGGTCCGCCCGAGATCGAACTCGTTCCGAACCCGGACATCCTCGCCGAGTTGGGAGGCGATCGCTCCCTTCGCAAGGACGGCGGCGTCCTGGTCGGTTTCGCGGCCGAGACCGAATACGACCCGGCGCGCCTCGGCGAATACGCACAGGAGAAGCGCACGCGCAAGAACGCCGACATCGTCGTCGCGAACGATGTTGCGAGCGGCGACTCGGGGTTCGAGGTGACTACCAATCGCGCCGTGATGGCGACCGGTCACGGGGTCGTCGACCTCGGGCTGGTGACGAAACGGGAACTGGCCGCGGCGCTCCTCGACGAGGCGGCCCTGCTCCTGCGCTAGGCGCTCGAGCCTCGTTTTTCCGACCGACAGGGGCGCCATGCGCGCCTACAGGTCGACAGAACGAGCGGATCGACTTGATACCTCGTGCACCGAGGCATAGGATTACCGGGTATGAGGGGCGAGGTACTGAAAGGCCATCTCGATCTGCTCCTGTTGTCCGCGCTCGTCCCGGGTCCGGCTCACGGCTACTCGATCATCGCCCGCATCAAGACTCGGAGCGCGGGCGCGTTCGAGCTTGCGGAGGGGACCGTCTATCCCGCGCTGCACCGGCTCGAGCAGGCGGGGCTCCTGGAGAGCGAGTGGTCGGACGACGCCGCTCGGCGGCGGCGCATCTACCGCTTGACTCGCAAAGGCCGGAAAGCCGTCGCCGAACGCAAGAGTGAGTGGAGCGAGTTCGTCGACGCGATGTCGCTTGCTTTGGGGAAAGCCACGTGAAGGAGCGCAACGAGATCGCGGCTTACCTCGTTCAACTGAACCGCGGGCTGACGGTCGGCCTGGCGCGGCGGAAACGCATCCTCGCCGAGGTCGAGCAACATCTCCGGGATGCCGCGGACGCAGCGTCTGCCACCGGACTCGACCGAGCCGAAGCGGAGCAGCGGGCGGTCGCGGCTTTCGGATCGCCCGAGGTGGTGGCGGAGCGGTTCGCGCCCGACGCCGCGGGGCGCGCCGAGGCGGCACTGTCCCGAATGCTTTCGGCGCTCGACTTGATCACGCTGAGGCACCCATGGAGGGGCGCAGCTTTGCGCGCCGCCCTCGGCCTGTTTCCTTTTGCGGTGTTATTCGTTGTCTCCGGAGTGTCCTCTAACGAGTGGCCGGGCGGCCTGATGGCGACGGCCGCGGTCGCCGCGGGCGCGTGGTTTGTCGCGAATGGTTACCGGTACCGCGCCGTGCGTAACAGAACCGAAGCGGGCTTACGTGCGCGTCTTTGCGCCTTGTCTCGGGAACGTCCTTTGTTGCACAAGGCCGCCGTGACGTCGGTCGCATGGGTGCTGATCGGTAGTCACCTTGTGAGGTCGTCGAGGCTAGGGCGCGATCTGCTGCTTCTGGGGGTCATTTTGCTTTTGGTGAATTCGTCTCGTATTCGAACGTGGGCGGTGGCAAGGCGTTCTTCTCGGCCGGGCCGGAGATGGGGCGTCTTTCTCGGAACCACTCGAAGCGGGGATCGGCTCTTTCGGTGGGTGCGAGCAGCTCTCTTCATCGCTGGGCTCGCCTTACTCGCATGGGAGCGCGACCGTGGGATGGTGACCCTGCTGGGGGCAGGTGGAGGCGCGATGGTGTTCTTTGTGGGACCAAGGCTGTTGAGTCGCCGCGCCGCGACGACGGAGAACGAACGTCTCGGGACATCGTTCCTGGATCACCCTTTTCGCGCCGCATCCGTTTTCGGGTTGCCGGTCTTGGTGATACCCGTCATCGCGGCGTTCGGTGCGGGAGTACCGCTTTCATTTGCGATCGAATTTGGAATTATGACGCTGGTGGTGGGAACGGTGGTGATAGTCGGCTTCGGTGTCCTGTTGCGAGTGAGCGCTCGCCGCCAAATCGACAGCAATCTCGAAGCCCGTGTCCGAAACGATGATGCTGTTACCGACGCCGAATCGGACCCGTCGACGGCATCCTCGCCTCGCCCCGCTGCGGAGGGTTCGTAGCGCCAAAGTTGCGGTCGTGACCAATACTCCGCCCGCCCTCGTTCGAACAACCGGTGACCGCACCGGACGAGCGAGAGGGAGAAACGTGCCTTTGTACCCGATGCTGTACGGAATCATCACCAGCTTTTTGTTTGGCTCGGTGGCAGGTGTCGTCATCGCGTGGAAGCTCTCGGAGCGCCGGATGATGCAGACCCCGCCGAAGGAAAGCCTCCCCGTGTTCGCGCACGAGACCCCGCCCGCCGTGAGCGCGACTGCGCGACGCGGCCACCTGCGTCGGGTCGCGTAGTCTCAGGCACATACCCGTCTTTTGTGACGGCCGGGGAGGGGGTAAGCCTCCGACATGCATCCCTCTCCCGGGCGCGTCGCAATCCGCGCCCGGCGCGCCGACGGACGTAGCTGATGTGGCGCCGGCGATCGGCCGAGGACCGCCTCATGTCGAAGCTCGTCGGACGTGGGTCGCATCGTGGTTCGACCTGGTTCGGCAAGCTCGGCGACACCATCCAGCAGCCTCCGGTGTGGGCCGCGCTCGCGCTGACGTTGTCGGCCGCCGGAGCCAAAGGGCGGCGCGCCGCGGGACGCGGCAGCGCCTGCTACGTCGGGGCGCACGTGTTGCATCTCGGAATCAAGTCCGTGGTCGGCAGGCGCCGACCTCCCGGCGCGGGCCGGATGCGGCCGGGGCCGTCGTCGTCTTCCTTTCCGTCCGGCCACGCCGCCAGCGACCTCGCGTTTTCGCTCGGTGCGGCCCAGGAGATGCCCCTTCTTTTCGTCCCGTTGTCGCTGGGGACGCTCGCCGCACACTGGTCGCTCATTCGCAGCCGCGGCCACTACGTGAGCGACGTCTTCGCCGGCGGCGTCGTCGGGTGCGCGGTCGCGTTGGCGGCGTGGAAGTGGCGGCCCCCGCGTCATCCGGACATGAACCGGGACGCGGCTCCGGGGGGCGGGGGCGTAGGAATCCGATTCCCCCTGACTGGAAGTTCCTAGGTGGTCGCGGCCGCGACCACCGCGACCTCGCGATCTGGCGTTTTCCTACAAAGGGGTATGGGTGTGTCGGGAGCGGCAGAAATGGTCCGCCGCCCCGGCCGCGGGCGCCGGTAGGATGCCGCCATGACTTCGACCAACCTGCGGCTGTTCACGTCCGAATCCGTCACCGAGGGCCATCCCGACAAGCTCGCCGATCAAATCTCCGATGCCGTTCTCGACGAGATCCTGGCGCGCGACCCGTTCGGGCGCGTCGCCTGCGAGACGCTGCTGACGACCGGATGGGTGGTGGTGGCGGGGGAGATAACTACCTCGACCTACGTCGACATCCCGGCGGTGGCGCGCCGAACGATCACCGACGTCGGCTACACATCCTCGAAGATCGGGTTCGACGGCGAGACCTGCGGAGTCTCGGTCGCCATCCAGGAGCAGAGCCCCGACATCGCGGTGGGGGTCGACCACGCCTACGAGGAGCGTGCGGGGGAGCTCGACGACTCGGCTCTCGACTCGCAGGGCGCGGGCGATCAGGGAATGATGTTCGGCTACGCCTGCCGGGAAAACGCCGACTTGATGCCGGTCCCGATCTGGCTCGCCCACCGTCTCGCCCAGCGGCTGAGCGAGGTGCGCAAAGCCGGGGTCCTCCCGTACCTGCGCCCCGACGGCAAGGTCCAGGTGACGATCGGTTACGAGAACGGGGTTCCGAAGCAACTGGACACGGTCGTCATTTCGGCGCAGCACCAGCCGAACGTCGACATCGAGACCCTCCTCAAGCCGGACCTCGTGCAGCACGTGATCGAGCCGCTCCTTCCGCCCGAGCTCGACGCCGGCGATATGCGCATCCTGGTCAACCCGACCGGCGTGTTCGAGGTCGGCGGCCCGAAGGCGGACACCGGGCTCACCGGTCGAAAGATCATCATCGACACCTACGGCGGAATGGCGCGCCATGGAGGCGGGGCATTCAGCGGCAAGGACCCGACCAAGGTCGACCGTTCGGCCGCGTACGCGGCGCGCTGGGTCGCGAAGAACGTCGTCGCGGCCGGATTGGCCGAACGCTTCGAGATGCAGCTCGCGTATGCCATCGGCGTCGCCCGGCCGGTGTCGATCTCGATCGATGCATTCGGGACCGAGACCGTCGCCCCCGCCAAGATCCATGGGGCGATCGGCGAGGTCTTCGACTTGCGGCCGGCGGCGATCATCCGCGATCTCGACTTGCGCCGTCCGATCTACCAGGCGAGCGCCGCATATGGGCACTTCGGCCGCTCCGACAAGGACTTCACGTGGGAGCGCACCGATCGGTCCGATGACCTCCGGCGCCTCTGCGGGTAGCGACGGGCCGGTACTTCCCTTAGTCGCGTCCGTCGTTCCGTTGGTTCCGGCGTGGCGCGTCGATCGCGACTTCGATTATCTCGTTCGAGAGGACCTGGCGGTGGTTCCGGGGAGTCTCGTCCGCATCCGGTTCGGCAACCGGCGGGTACGCGGCATCGTGCGCTCGGTGGCGCGCCGCCGGCCCGAGCGGGACCTCGACGAGGTGGGCGCGCTGGTTCTCCCGGAGCCGCTCCTCGAACCGCCGCAGGACAAAATCTTCGACTTCCTCGCGGAACGCTACGTCGTGCCCCGAGGGCGTGCTTTCGACCGCGCCGTACCCCCGCGCGTTCGGGTCTCGAAGCCGGTGGTCACACAGGTCCCCGGGCGGATACCCGAAGCGCGGCTGCTCCCATCGTTCGACGGCGGACCCGCGCTCGTTAGCGCGTTGCGCGAGCGCACCGGCGGAACGTGGTGCGTGCAGGCCCTGTCGGGCCCGGATCACGCCGAGCTGATCGTGGAGATGGCGGCACAGGCGCGCGGGCAGGTGCTGGTCGCGGTGCCCGAAGTCCGCTACGGCTCGCACGTGCTCGATGCACTTTCGTCCAGGTGGAAGTACGTCGCACGGGTTGATGCCTCCCGCTCCGATGCAGAACGGGCGCGGGCGTGGCTCGCACTCGCGGCGAGACATCAAATCGGCGCCGGGGGGCGCTCCGCGGTGTTGGCGCCGGCGCCGGAGCTCGGGCTCCTGATCGTCGACGACGAGCACGATCCCACCTTCAAGGAAGATCGTTCGCCCCGCTACGACGCTCGTCGGATCGCCGAAGCGCGCGCCGCAACGCAGGGGGCCGTTTGCGTGTTGGTGAGTCCGACCCCGTCGGTCGAGTTCGCGGGGCGGGCGTTGTCCGGGGAGATCAATTGGGTGGCGCCGGCGAGGTCGGACGAACGAGCCCGGCGGCCCATCACCGAAGTGGTGGCCCCGTCGAGCGATCGCGTAGTGACGCATGAGCTGCACGGTCGCGTGCGCGATGCGTTGCGGGCCGAGAAACGTGTCGGGCTCCTCGTACCCCGGCGCGGCTTTGCGCGCGCGGTGTGGTGCGCCCAATGTCGGAGGTCGCTCCGGTGCAGTCGGTGTGAGGCGGGGATGACCTACGATCGCGAGCGGAGGCGCGTTCGCTGTCCCCGCTGTGCGCTCACCGGCCCCCCACCCGACGTGTGTCCCTCGTGCGGCGCCGGCGATTTTCGGTATCTCGGAGCCGGCAGCGAACGACTTGCCGACCAGATCGCCTCCGCTTTTCCGCGGGCTCGGGTGGTTCGGGTCGACCCCGACGTTCTCGCGCGCGCGGAGCCCGAGTCTCTTCGCCTCGAAGATGCGGACATCTATCTCACGACGTGGATCGGGACCAAGGAGACGCTTCGGCCGCCGGTTGATCTGGTCGGGGTGCTGGGGATCGACCATCTCATCCGGCGGCCGGACTGGCGCGCCGCCGAGCGCGCCTATCAGGCACTGGCGGAGATGTCCGAGTGGGCGGGGCCGGAAGGCAGGCTCGTGATCCAGTCCGACGATCCGCGGCATCACTCGGTCCAGGCGGTCGTGCGCGGGGACTATCGTTTCTTCGCCGAGCGGGAACTGGTCCATCGGCGGGAACTTGCGTATCCGCCCTTCTCGGAGTTGGTGAAGATACGGGCCCGAGGTCCTCAGGCAAAGGCGACCATCGACGGGTGCGTCGCGCGCTGCCGTGACGCCGGAGCGACCGTGCTCGGGCCGATTGCAGTCCCGGAACCGGGCGGCGAACATGCCGACGCCCCGCTCGAGGTGCTCGCCAAATGCAACGATGCGACCGTGGTGGCGCGGGCGCTGCGGGAGGTGGCGGCCACCACCTCCGGGACGACCAGGCTGCAGTTCGACGTCGACCCTCGCTGATAGCGTAGGAGAACGCGGGATCAAGTCGAGAGAAAGATTCAAGTGCCAAGTCTTCGCATCAGGACGTTCGGCGATCCGGTGCTCCGTGAGAGGGCGCGAGAGGTCGACCACATAACCGACCTCCACCGGGGGTTGATAACAAACATGATCGATACGATGCGCGACGCGCCGGGCGTGGGGCTCGCCGCGCCGCAGGTGGGCGTGCTCGAACGGATTTTCGTTTGGGAGGTCGACGAGGAACACGGGGTCGCGATCAACCCGGTGATCACCCGACGCTCGCAGGAGACCGAGGTCGATGCCGAGGGGTGCCTGTCGCTGCCCGGCCTCCTGTATCCGGTGGAGCGCGCCACGGGCGTGACCCTCGAAGGCGTCGATGAGCACGGCGCGCCGATACGCATCGAGGCGGAGGGTCTCCAGGCGGTCGTCTTCCAGCACGAGGTAGACCATCTCGACGGGGTTCTGTTTATCGATCATCTTCCCGAGGAATTGCGCCGCGAGGCGTTGGGCGCCCTGCGGGATCAGGCGCTCGGGATCGTGCGGCCGCCGGTTGCAGAGGTCGCGCCCGCCGACGGCGGGGACCCATTCTGAGGACGGTCTTCTTCGGAACGCCGGAGTGGGCGGTTCCGAGCCTCGATGCTCTGCTCGATTCCGGCATCGAAGTTGCCGCGGTCGTCACGAACCCGGACCGCCCCGCCGGACGCGGGATGAAGCTTCGGCCGTCGCCGGTGAAGACGCGTGCGACCGCGGCCGGCTTGGATGTCTTTCAGCCGGAGAAGGCGCGCGAACCGTCGGTGCGGGAGTGGCTGAAGGAGAAGAACCCCGATTTCTGCACGGTGGTCGCATACGGAAAGATCCTTCCGGGCGACCTCCTCGCCGTGCCGCGGCTCGGGTTCGTCAACGTTCACTTTTCGATCCTTCCCGCGTATCGAGGTGCCGCCCCGGTCCAGCGGGCGGTGATGGACGGCGTCGCCGAGACCGGAGTGTCGATCATGGTGTTGACCGAGGGCATGGACGAGGGACCGGTGCTGGCGCTCGAACGCACTCCGGTGGGGCCCGATGAGACCGCCGGCGAAGTCGGTGAGCGTCTGGCGAGGATGGGCGGGCCGTTGCTCGTGGCGTCGCTCGGAGGTTTCTCTTCCGGAGATCTCGTTCCCCGCGAGCAAGATCACGCGGCGGCAACCTACGCACCCAAGATCGCACCGGAGGAGGCGCGCATCGACTGGAGCCTCCCGGCGCGCCGTATTCACGATCACGTGCGTGGCCTGCAGCCGGCGCCGGGAGCATGGACGACGTTCAGAGAGATCCGCCTGAAGGTCCTGAGGACGGCTCCGCGCGGCGGCGTCGTTCCCCCCGCGACAGTCGCCGAACGGGACGGCGAGCTGGTCGCCGGCACCGGCGACGGCTCGCTCGCGCTCGCCGACGTGCAGCCGCACGGCAAGATGCGGATGACCGGAGTCGAGTTCGCGCGCGGCGTTCGCCTCACCGACGGCGACCGTCTCGTATAGCTCCGTACCAACTCGACCATCTGGTCTAGGTTCCCCCTCCGCACCTATAATGGTCTGGTCATCCGAGGGCGAGGACGCTCTCGTAAAGACGTCTCTTCGGGGCAGGGTGCGACTCCCGACCGGCGGTGACCCTTCGGGGAAGCCCGCGAACCCTTCGGGGTTGATCCGGTGCGATTCCGGGGCCGACGGTGATCGGAGGTTCTTCCTCTGTAGTCCGGATGGGAGAAGAGACGACGAGCCCGCGCGCCACCGGCGCCGGGCACGTTCGTCGTCCCGTCATCCCGAAGAGCCGGTTGCAAGCACGGCCGAACGGGACGAGGGGATATGACGAAGACCGACGACGTGTTCATGCGGCGAGCGCTCGAGCTGGCGCGCTCGGTGGCGCCCCCGTCGCCGAATCCGCGGGTCGGTGCGGTGCTGGTGCGCGACGGCGCCGTCGTCGCGGAAGGCGTTCACCGCGGGCCGGGGACGCCGCACGCGGAGGCCGACGCCCTGCGCGGATCCGACGGTGCCGGGCTCACCTGTTACGTCAACCTCGAGCCGTGCGTCCACCATGGCCGCACGCCGCCGTGCGCTCCGGCGCTGGTCGCGGCCGGCGTCGTCCGCGTCGTCGCGGCCGTCGAAGACCCCGACCCGCGCGTCGCCGGCGACGGGTTCGCCTACCTCGAGGACCGCGGCGTGGAGGTGGTGGCCGGGGTGCTGGCGGGCGAGGCGCGGGAGCTAAACGCCGCCTACATCCACCACCGCACGACGGGCCGACCCCTCGTCACCCTGAAGCTCGCGCTGACGCTCGACGGACGCCTCGGCGCGCCGGACGGATCGGCGCGCTGGATCACGTCGCCCGAGACCCGGGTGCGCGTGCATCAAAGGCGCGCCGAGGCGGATGCGGTGATGGTCGGCGCCGGCACGGTTCTCGTCGACGACCCGTGCTTGACCGCGCGGGACGTCGGTGCAAAGAGGCAGCCGCTGCGGATCGTGGTCGACTCGTCGGGGCGCGTCTCGCCTAAAGCCCGCGTTTTCGACGACTCCGGTCGTCCCGTCATCGCGACGACCGGCGACTGCCCCCACGAGGTGCAGATGTCGTGGAAGGAAACCGGAGCCGAGGTCGTGGTCGTCCCGCCGGACGCCGACGGAGGAGTCGACGTGGATGCGCTGATTCGGCACCTCGGCGAGCGAAACGTGCTCGACCTAGTGTGCGAGGGCGGCGCCGAGCTGGCGACGACGCTGCTGCGCCTCGACCTCGTCGATCGCCTCGAGATTCACTACGGCGCGGTGGTGGTGGGCCGGGGCGGACCCGCCATCGGCGATCTCGGCGTCACCTCGATGGCCGATGCCCACCGCTGGAGCACGGCGGCGGTGGAACGAAGCGGCCCCGATGCGATCGTGCTCCTGGAACGGTCGGCCGACTGATGTTCACGGGCATCGTCGTCGAGCGCGGCGCGGTGAGGCGGGCGCGGATGCGAGCGGGACTGCTCGACCTCGAGATCGAGGCGCCCAAGGTCGCGCGCGAGTTGAACGACGGTGACTCGGTTGCGGTGAACGGTGTGTGCCTCACGGCGACGTCCGCATCTAGACGCCGCTTCACCGCCCAGGTGATGGGTGAGACGTTGGCGCGCTCGACGCTCGGCGGCCTCGACAAGGGTGCCGGCGTCAATCTCGAGCTTCCGGCGCGCGTCACCGACCGCCTCGGCGGTCATTTGGTTCAGGGACACGTCGACGGGACCGCGCCCGCGTTGCGCATCGAAGACTTCGACGGTGCCCGCCGCGTTTGGTTCGCGGCGGAGGAGGATCTTCTCCGGTTCATGGTCGACAAGGGATCCGTGACCCTCGACGGCGTCTCGCTGACGCTTACCGAGGTCGGCCGTACGACCTTTCAAGTGGCGCTCATCCCGCACACGCTCGAAGCTACGACGCTCGGACGGATTCAGGTCGGGTCCCCGGTAAACGTGGAGGTAGACGTCATCGCCAAGTACGTCGCGCGGCTCATGGACAAAGACTAGGAAGGAACAAATATGCCGCTTGCACGAATAGAAGATGCGATCGAACAGATCAAGAACGGCAACATGGTCGTCGTGGTCGACGACGAAGACCGCGAGAACGAAGGGGATTTGATTCTGGCGGCCGAAACGGTCACGCCCGAAGCTATCGGGTTCATGGTGCGTCACTGCTCCGGGATCATCTTCGTCTCGATGGAGGGCGAACGGCTGGAGCAGCTCAACCTCCCGTTGATGGTTCCCGACAATTCCGAGTCGATGGGAACGGCGTTCACGATCTCGGTCGACGCGGTGCACGGCACGACCACCGGAATCTCGGCGGCCGATCGCGCCGCGACCATCAAGACGCTCATCGATCCCGCCGCCCGCCCGACCGATCTGGCGCGGCCGGGCCACATCTTTCCCCTCAGATACTGCCCCGGCGGAGTCTTGCGGCGCGCCGGACACACCGAGGCTTCGATCGACCTGGCGCGCGCCGCCGGGTTGTTTCCCGCCGGTGTCGGATGCGAGATCGTGAACGAGGACGGCTCGATGGCCCGCATGCCCGAGCTCGAGCGATTTGCCGAGCGTCACGGATTGCTGATGATCTCCATTGCCGATTTGATCGCGTGGCGCCGGCGCGGCGAAAAGCTCGTGCACCGGGTATCGCATGCGCGGATCCCGACCCCCTACGGAGAGTTCACGACGGTTGCCTACGAGTCGTTCGATTCCCGTATGCACGTTGCCCTCGTGAGGGGCGAGCCGGCCGGAAAGAGCGATGTGCTCGTCCGGGTGCACTCGGAGTGTTTCACCGGGGACGTTCTCGGGTCGACGCGTTGCGATTGCGGCGTGCAGCTGCAGGAGGCGATGCGCCTCGTCGCCGAGGAGGGGGAGGGCGTCGTCGTCTACATTCGCGGTCACGAGGGCCGCGGCATCGGGCTGCGACACAAGCTCGAGGCGTACGCACTCCAGGATGGAGGCCTCGACACGGTCGAGGCGAACGTCGAGCTCGGATTTTCTCCCGACGCGCGCGACTATGGTGTCGGCGCACAGATCTTGGTCGACTTGGGGATCTCAACCATGCGTCTCCTCACCAACAATCCGACGAAGCGCGCCGGGCTCGAGGGATACGGGCTCGAGATCACCGGCAGGACTCCCCTCGAGACGCAGCCGAATCCGGAGAACGTCCACTACTTGAGGACCAAGAAAGAGAAGCTGGGACACCTGCTCGAAGTATTCGGTCCAGAGACGGAGGGCACCAAATGAGAACGTACGAGGGTTCGTTCGACGCCAGGGGTCTTCGGATCGCAATCGTGGCGTCCCGCTTCAACGAGACGATCGGGCGGCGTCTCGTCGACGGCGCACTCGACTGCTTGAGGCGTCACGGAACGAGCGACGACAACCTGTCGATTACGTGGGTGCCGGGAGCATTCGAGCTGCCGGGTGCGGCGCGCCGGTGGGCGTCGTCGGGGAGAGTCGATGCGGTGATAGCAATCGGCGTCGTGATCCGCGGCGAGACCCCGCACTTCGACTACGTGGCCGGCGGAGCGGCGGAGGGCATATCGGCGGCGGCAAACGACACCGGCGTTCCGATCGCGTTCGGGGTTCTCACGACCGACACGGCCGACCAAGCCGAAGCCCGCGCGGGCGGCAAGGCGGGCAACAAGGGATTCGAAGCCGCGCTTGCGGCCATCGAGATGGCGAACCTCTTCGCCGAGCTTCCCAAGGAGCTCTAGGAGATGCTGAAATTCGTCCTGCCCAAGGGATCGCTCGAACGGGCCACGTTCCAGTTGTTCGAGGAGGCGGACCTCAAGGTCGAGCGCGGCTCGGAGCGCGACTACCGGGGGCAAGTTGCAGATCCACGCATCGACAGCGTCATGGTCCTCCGCCCCCAGGAGATCCCGACCTACGTCGCCGAGGGCTTCTTCGATGTCGGTGTGACCGGCGAGGACTGGGTCGCCGAAACCGGCGCCGACGTCGTGAAGGTCACGCCGCTCGAGTACTCGAAGATGACCGACCGCCCGGTGAAGATCGTGCTGGCCGTCCCGCGCGACGCCGGCATCACCGAGCCGTCGCAGATCAAGCCCGACTCGAGGATCTCGACCGAGTATCCGAACCTGACGCGCGCCTACTTCGACCGTCTCGGGATACCGGTGAAGATCTTCGTGTCGTACGGCGCCACCGAGGCCAAGGTGCCCGACATAGTCGACGCGATCGTCGATGTGACCGAAACCGGCTCGACGCTGAGGCGCAACGGCATGGAGATCGTCGACGTCATTCTCGAGAGCCGCACCCACCTCATCGCCAACCGGATGGTCTACGACGATCCGGAACAACGAGGTGCCATCGACGACCTCACGATCCTCCTGCGCGGCGCCATCGACGCGCGCGGCCGCGTCATGGTCAAGCTCAACGTGCATCAGGATCATCTCGACGAGGTCGTTTCCATTCTCCCGGCGATGCGCGCGCCCACCGTGAACCGGCTGGCGGAGGACGGTTATTACGCGATCGAGACGGTGGTGCCGAAGAGCGAGATCAACGTTCTGATCCCGAAGCTCAAGGCGCAGGGCGCGGGCGATATCGTCGAACTGCCGATCCGCAAAATCGTCGTCTGAAACGCGGTCAGCCCGGCGCGCCGCGCGTGTCGCCGGGGCTCTGTATCACCTGGGCGTAGGCCATCTGCAGTTGTGCAAGTACCTGGCGGAGCCCGGGATGGGCGTCGCCGAGGCGGCTCCCCGTCTCGTTCAAGATGCCGCTCAGCGCATCGATGGCGAGTTGTGCGCCCGGCAGGTCGCCGCGGTCGAGCTTGACCCCGGCGACGTTCACGAGGTTCATCGCGGAGCTCACCACCCAGTCGCGCGCCGGGACGCGGTCGATCTCGTCGACGATCCGCTGCGCTTCCGCCTCTTGTTCCGGCGTCCACACCCGCTCGTCTCCGGGGTCGGCGGTCGGCCCCGCCGTCTCGGGTGCGGCGGGGGGCTCCGTCTCGGCCCGAGGGGGCGGACGAAACGTCTCCTCGGGTTCCCCCGGGGCGGGAGGCGCCGGTCGCTCTTGGGGCGCGGCGTCCGCGGGGCGCGCCGAGATGCGTTTGTCGACCACCCGCGGGCGGCGAGCTTGCTGTTCTTCGTCGTGGTCGTGCTCGTGTTCGGTCATGGCGTCCCTTATACTCCCTCGTGCGAATGTGTCGCCAAGAAGGGCCGATGTTGGGCCCTCACCCGCCGGCCCACGGGTCGCTCGGGTTCCGGAAGTTGCCGCACGCGTCGCGCCTCGCGGCCGCGATCGCCGGCCGGTGACGTCAGGGCTTGGCGTCATCGGCTTTTTCGCGTGGTCGTAGCAGTTAACGAGAGGAGCGCAGTATCGCAACCGAGCTGAGGATCAACGACCGCATTCGGGTCCCGAAGGTGCGCGTGGTCGATGCCGACGGCAGACAGGTCGGCATCATCACGACGAGGGAAGCTCAGGAGCTCGCCGAGCAGCAGGATCTCGACCTGGTCGAGGTTGCGCCGCAGGCAGAGCCTCCGGTCTGCCGGATCATGGATTACGGCAAGTACAAATACGAGCAGGCGGTCAAGCAGCGCGAGGCGCGGAAGAAGCAGTCGCACGTCATCGTCAAGGAAATGAAGATGCGGCCCAAGATCGACAAGCACGACTACGAGACCAAAAAGGGCCACATCGTGCGCTTCCTCAAGGATGGTGCGAAGGTCAAGGTCACGATCATGTTCCGCGGCCGTGAGATGGTTCACCCGGAAATCGGGCAACGTCTCCTTCGCACGCTCGCCGACGATGTGGACGAACTGGCGAAGATCGAAACTCAGCCGAAGCTCGACGGTCGCAACATGACGATGGTGCTCGGTCCTCATGCGGTGGCGCCGCAGAAGCCGGCGCAAAAGACGGGCCCGGCGCGGCCCCGGCGGGCCGACAAACCCGCCGCGCCGGCGGCTCCGCCCGCGGAGGAGCCCGACCAGGCCGAGGAGTCGGCCACGTCGCGGCCGATCAAGGTGACGCGAGCAGAGGGAGGTTGAAGTGCCGAAGATGAAGTCGCACCGAGGCTCGGCGAAGCGCTTCGAGATAACGCGCACCGGCAAGATCCGGCGTCGTCGCGCCAACGCGAACCACATTCTCGGAAAGAAGACGGCTAAGCGTAAGCGCCACCTGACGGCGCCCGATGCGGTAGTCGACAAGGCCGACGCAAAGCGCATTCGCCGCTTGCTCGGGTCGTAAGGGAGGACGGAGAATGCCCAGGGTCAAACGCGGCGTGACCGGTCGCAATCGGCGCCGTGAAGTACTCAAACAAGCGAAGGGCTACTACTCGTCGCGCGGGAAGCACTTCCGGGCCGCCAACGAGCAGCTACTGCACTCGGGGGTGTACGCGTACCGCGACCGTCGCGCCCGCAAGGGCGAGTTTCGCCGCCTCTGGATTCAACGGATCAACGCGGCGGCGCGGCTCAACGGCTTGAGCTACAGCCGCCTCATCTCGGGCCTCCGTATCGCAGAGGTCGAGGTCGATCGCAAGATCCTCGCCGAGCTTGCGGTCAACGAACCGCATGCGTTTGCCGCTCTCGCCGAGGTGGCCAAGAAGTCGCTCGACGGGGCGGCCTGATCGACAAGATCGTCTCCGGCCACAACCCGCGGGTGGTGGCCGCGCGGAAGCTGCAAAGGCGCTCTGCCCGGGACCGGGAGGGCGCCTTTCTGGTCGAGGGCCGGGTCGTCGTCGGCGAGCTCCTGGCGAGCGAACTCGAGGTGACCGATCTGTTTGTTGCATCCGGGTCCGATCTCGGCGAGCTCGTCGCGGCGGCGGAAGCCGCAGGGGTTCGGGTGGCCGAGGTTCCGGAGTCGGTGGTCGCCCTCCTGGCCGACACGCGTACTCCGCAAGGAGTGGTGGCCGTGGCGCGCCTCCCGGCGTCGTCGATTCCCGACCACGCGACTCTCGTCGTCGTGCTGGCCGACGTGCGGGACCCGGGCAACGCGGGGACGTTGGTGCGGACCGCATACGCGGCGGGCGCAGATGCGGTTGTGTTCGGACCGGGGGCGGTCGACCCCTTCAACGCGAAGACGCTCCGTGCCGCATCCGGGGCCGCGTTTCACGTCCCGGTGATCCGGGGCGTGGCGCTCGAGACCGTCCTCGAAACGCTGTCGCGGCGCGGGATCCGGACGGTGGGGACCGCGGCATCGGCGAGCGTCCGTTACGACGAGGTCGACCTCACCGCGCCGGTTGCATTCGTCCTCGGCAACGAAGCGTGGGGGATAGCCGCGGAATTGGGCGCGCACCTCGATGAGAATGTGTCCATCCCCATGCCGGGACCGATGGAGTCGCTGAACGTCGCCACGGCGGGTGCGATCCTGTTGTTCGAGGCGGTCCGGCAACGCATGCGCGTATAACCTCACGACGACATGGCCGACGCTCGACTTGCGGAGATGATCTCGAAGATGGCGCACGATCTGCGCTCGCCGCTCACCTCGCTCAAGGGGTTCTCGGGGATGCTCGCGACGAAGTGGGATCGTTTCGACGACGCGCAGAAGCTCGAATTCGTCGAGGCGATCAGCTTCGACGCGGGACGGATGGCGCGCATCGTGACCGAGGTGATCGATCTGGCGCGGCTCGAAGCCGGCCGTCTCGAGTTGAAGCAGACGAGAAAGCCGGTTGCCGAGATTGCGCGCGCGGCGGAGCGAACGGTCGCTCATGTCGGCGGCTCAGACCGGATCGAGGTTGATGTTCCGGACGATCTCATCGTGCATGCTGATCCCGAGCGGCTCGAGCTCGTGCTCTCGAACCTCCTGGAAAACGCACTCGAGTTCTCCGACGAGGGTGCGATCGTGCTCGCGGCGCGTTCCGAAGATGGCTCGGTGGTGATCGAGGTGCGAGATTCCGGGCCCGGCATCGAGGCCGAGCAGGTGAGCGAGATCTTCGTGGGAGCCCCGAGCGAGTCCGGCGCCGGCGTCGGGCTGTATCTCGGCCGCGGCATCATCGAGCTTCACGGGGGCAGGCTCGAAGTCGAGACCGCGCCCGGCCGCGGGTCGGTGTTCACCGTCGCTCTCCCGCGCGGGGCGGATGCCGATGAATGAGCCCGCGGCCACGGTGAGGGCAAATCTCGAGGCCGCGCTCGCCGACGCGATCGAGCGCGTGAAGGCGGCCGCGTCGTTGGCCGACCTCGAGGAGGCGCAGGTTCGGACGCTCGGGCGTAAGGCGCCGCTCAGCCGTGCCCGCTCGTCGTTGCGCGACGTTCCGGACGAGCACCGCAAGGAACTCGGCCGGCTTGCAAACGGCGTTCACGCGGCGATCGAGGATGCCATCGCCCGCAAGAGGGAGCAGTTCGAGGCGGCCGAGGTCGCGCGCCGGTGGGAGCTCGAACGGCTCGACGTGACGCTTCCGGGAGATGCGCCTCCGGTGGGCTCGGTCCACCCGCTCACGCGCACGGTGCAGGAACTGGTGGATATCTTCATCGGCCTCGGCTACCGGGTCTACGAGGGGCCCGAGATCGAGCTCTCGACCTACAACTTCGACGCGCTGCGAACGCCGCTCGAGCACCCGAGCCGTTCCCCCAGCGACACCTTCTACATCGAAGGCCGCGGCGACGAGGTGTGTCTCAGGCCGCAGACGTCGCCCGTTCAGATCCGCACGATGGAGACGCAGGACCCACCGGTTTACGGCGTGATGCCGGGCCGCGTCTATCGCCGCGATGCGCAGGACGCGACGCATCTCGCCGGGTTCACCCAGCTGGAGGGCCTGGCGGTCGACGAGGGGATCACGATGGGCGACCTCAAGGGGACGCTCGTCCACTTCGCGCGCGCGGTGTTCGGCACAACGCTCGCCGTGCGCCTCCGCCCCCACTTCTTCCCGTTCACGGAGCCGTCCGCCGAACTGGATGTGCAATGTTTCGTGTGCCGCGGCTCGGGGGCCGGCTGCCGGGTGTGCAAGGGCGAGGGATGGATCGAGGTGCTGGGGTGCGGGATGGTCCATCCCCATCTTCTCGAGTGGGTCGGGTGGGATCCCGAGCGCCTGACCGGGTTCGCGTTCGGCATGGGCATCGAGAGGATAGCCGCCCTCGCAAACGGCATTCCCGACATCCGGTACCTGTGGGAGAACGACCTCCGCATCCTCCGCCACTTCCGGGGGGTCGCATGAGGGTGTCTTTGAAATGGCTTCGCGATCTCGTCGACGTCGACGTGCCGGTCGAGAGGCTGAAGGACATGCTCGACCTCTCCGGAACGAAAGTCGAGGCGGTGCACGCGCCCGGGAAGGACGTCCAGGGCATCGTCGTCGCCGAGGTGCTCGCCGTCCATCCGCACCCGAATGCCGACACGCTCACGCTCGTCGACGTTCGAACCGATGCGGGCGAGCAACGGGTGGTGTGCGGTGCCAAGAACTTCTCGGCCGGCGATCGCGTCCCGCTTGCGGCCGTGGGCGCCCGCCTCGCCGGCATGCAGATCACCGCCCGCAAGATTCGCGGCGAGACGAGCAACGGCATGCTGTGCTCTGCCGCCGAGTTGGGTGTGTCGAAGGATCACTCCGGGATCCTCGTGCTCCCTCACGACGCACCCGTCGGTTCCGACGTGACCGGCGTCCTCGGGCTCGACGACACCATTCTCGAGCTCGAGATCACGCCCAACCGCGGCGACTGCCTGGGGATGATCGGGGTCGCCCGCGAGGTGGGAGCCCTCCTCGGACACGAGCTCAGGCTCCCCGATTCCGAGTTCCCGCGGACCGAAGGCGTGACGAATCCGGCGAAGGTAGTGCTCGAGGATCCCGAAGCGTGCCCGCGCTTCTTCGCCGGTTACGCCGACGGCCTCTCGGTGGGACCGGCGCCCGCATGGCTTGCCGCCCGTCTCATCGCCGCCGGCCTGAGGCCGATCTCGAACGTCGTCGACATCACCAACTACGTCATGCTCGAGACCGGGCATCCCGTCCACGCCTACGATGCCTCGCGGGTGGCCGAAGCCACGTTTGTCGTTCGCCGGGCGCGCCCGGGGGAGATGCTTACCACGCTCGACGGGGTCGAGCGCCGGCTAGACACCGAAGATCTGCTGATCTGCGACCCGCGGCGCGCCCTCGGACTGGCGGGGGTCATGGGCGGTGCCGACTCGGAGGTGTCCGGCGCGACCGGTTCGGTGCTCGTTGAAGTGGCTCATTTCGATCCGGTGCTCATCACCAAGATGTCTCGGCGACACAACCTCCGAAGTGAGGCGTCGGTGCGGTTCGAGCGGGGCGCCGACGTCGACGCGGTCGAGTACGCGGGCGCGCGCGTGTTGAAGTTGCTCGTCGAGTTGTGTTCGGCAAAGGCGGCGGCAAACGACGTCGACGAGTACCCGGTGGCAATCTCCGACCGCACGCTGTCGCTGCGGCCGGCGCGCACCGACCACGTCCTCGGTGTCACCACGGACGCGGCCCACCAGGCGAGCCTGCTCCGGGCGGTCGGCTTCGACGTCGAGGAAGGCGACGTTTTCGACGTCGTCGCACCCTCGTGGCGGCCGGACGTCGAGCGCGAGGAGGATCTGATCGAAGAGGTGGCGCGGCTCGCGGGGTTCGACAGGGTGCCGGAGACGCTTCCACCGGGACGCGCCGGAGGGCTAACGCGGGCACAAGAGACGGAACGTTTCATCCGGCGGCTGTTGAGCGGCGCCGGGCTTCACGAGGCGTGGACTTCCTCGATGATGTCGGCTGGTGACCTCGAGCTACTCGACCTGCCGCCCGAGCACTCGGCGCGCCGCATGGTGAAGCTGTCCAATCCCATCACCGAAGATGAGTCGGCCATGCGGACGATGGTTCTCCCGGGATTGCTCCGAGCCGTTTCCCGCAACGTCGCGCACCGGGCCGACGGTGTGGCGCTCTACGAACTTGCACGCGTGTACGAGCCCGCCGATTCGGCCGCCCTGCCGAACGAAACGCTCGTGCTCGGCGCCACGCTCACCGGCACCCGGCGCGCCCGTTCGTGGATGCACGCGGGGGACCACTGGAGCTTCTTCGCCGCCAAAGGTGTGCTCGAGGCGATGTTCGACGCGCTCCGAATAGAAGACATCCGATTCCGTCCGATCAACATGATGCCGTTCCATCCCACGCGCGCCGCGCACGTCTTGATCGGGGACCGGCCCGTCGGGACGGCCGGGGAAATTCATCCCGCGGTGTGCGGGCGCTTCGATGTTCCCGAGGGAACCGTCGCTTTCGAGATCGTCCTCGACGCCCTCTTCGAGCGGCTCCCGGGGCGGCCGAAGGTCGACGAACTGCCGCGTTATCCGGCGATCTACCTCGACCTCGCGATCGTGGTCGACGATGGCGTCGCGGCCGAGCGCGTCGCGGCTCTGATCGCGGCGGCCGGCGCGCCGGAGGTAGTCGGTTCCACTTTGTTCGACGTCTATCGCGGTGACCAGATCCCGCCGGGAAAGAAGAGCCTCGCTTACTCGCTCGAGTTGCGCGTCCCCGACCGGACGCTCACCGATGCGGATGCAGTGCGCGTCCGCGACCGGATCCTCGTGGCGCTCGGGGAGCGAACCGGCGCCGTGCTGCGCTCTTAGGGAGGCCGAGTGCCGAAGCGTGACTTTCTGTCGATCGACGACCTGAGCCGGGACGAGCTCGAGAGTCTGGTCGCGTCCGCCGCGACGATCAAAGACGATCCCAGTTCGGTTGACGGCGCGCTCGCCGGTCGGCAGGTCGCGCTCGTTTTCGAGAAGCCGTCGACGCGGACGCGTGTGTCGTTCGAGGTTGCGGTCGAGCAGATGGGCGGGCATGCGGTCGTGCTCCGGGGCGACGAACTCCAGCTCGGGCGAGGCGAGACGATCGAAGACACCGGCCGCGTGTTATCGCGTTACGTCGACTGCATCTGCGTGCGGACCTTCGGGCACGACCGACTCGACAGGTTGGCGGCCGCGTCCACCGTCCCCGTCGTCAATGCGTTGAGCGACTTCTCTCACCCTTGTCAGGCGCTCGCAGACGTGCAGACGATCTTCGAGCATCGAAGCCGGAGTGACGACATCACGCTCGCGTACTTCGGCGACGGCAACAACGTCGCGCATTCGCTGATGTTCGCCGGCACCAAGCTCGGCTTCGACGTGCGCATTGCTTCGCCCCCGGGATACGAGCCGGATGATGCGGTGATGGAGCGGTGCCAAAAGCTCGCGGCGGAGTCGGGCGGCAAGATCGTCGTCACCGGCGACGCCGCCGGGGCGGCCGCCGGCGCCGATGTGCTCTACACCGACGTGTGGGCGTCGATGGGACAGGAGTCGGAAGCCGAGGAACGCAAGAGGACTTTCGTTCGGTACCAGGTCAACGAGGACCTGCTCGCGCTCGCGGCCGGCGACGCGATCGTGATGCACTGCCTGCCCGCCCATCGGGGCGAGGAGATCGATGCCGCGGTGATCGACGGTGTGCATTCGGTGGTGTGGGATCAGGCGGAGAACCGGCTTCACGCGCAGAAGGCGTTGCTCGCGTGGCTCCTCCGTCCGTGACGAATGCCCTTCGGATGCGCCGCCTCACGCGGCAGTTTTACGAGCGCGACGCGCTGAGCGTGGCCCGAGACCTCATCGGCTGCGTCTTCGTGCACGACCTCCCGGAGGGACGCGTCGCCGTTCGTCTGGTGGAGACGGAGGCATATCGCGGCGGGCAGGATCCCGGGAGCCACGGCTACCGGGGGATGACGACCCGAACCCGCACGATGTTCGGCGCGCCGGGCAGGCTCTACGTCTACTTCACCTACGGCATGCACTGGTGTGCCAACGTCGTGTGTGCCCCTCCCGGTACGTGCGAGGCGGCGCTGCTTCGGGCCGGCGAGCCGGTGGCGGGAATCGAGATCATGCGCCGTCACCGGGGGCCGGTGGCCGACCGCGTCATCGCCGCCGGCCCCGCCCGGCTCGCGCAGGCGATGGGGATCGGCCGGTCCCACGACGGCAGCACTCTTCTGCGCGGCGGGGAATTCTTCATCGCCGAGGACGGCGACACCGGTGCGTATCGGCGCGCCGAGATCGCTCAGACGGTGCGGATCGGCCTCGCCGCCGGCAGGGGGGATGATCTGCCGTGGCGGTTCGTCGTGCCGGGGCACCCCCACGCGTCGAGGCGCGCCTGACCGGCGGTTACGGCCCGTCCGGCAGGAGTGTCGACTACGGCGGCGAACATAGACAAGCGGGCAGACAGGGTCGCGGGGCAACACCTGGAAGGGGAGGCATGCATTCCCGCAGGGACTTTTTGAAATGGGGCGCGGCGGCCGGAGGCGGTCTTTTGCTGCCGTTCGACAAGCTGGCCGCAGGCGCGGCCCGGGTGCGTCCGTTCCAGGTTCCGCTCGCGATTCCGCCCGTCATCAAGCCGGTGCGGAAGACGAAAGACGGCGACTTCTACGTCCAGACGATTCGGGAGGCCCGGGCGCAGGTCCTGCCCGGACCGAAGACGCCCATATGGGGCTACAACGGCATGTTTCCCGGCCCCACGTTCAAAGTCCGTGCGGGCCGCCCGGTGGTGGTGCGCCGCATCAACAAGCTCAAGGTGCCGGTTTCGATCCATCTCCACGGCGCCGAAGTACCTGCGGCGAGTGACGGGCAGCCCGACAGGCTGATCGAGCCGGGCGAGGCATACGACTACTACTATCCGAATCCCCAGGATGCGTCGACGCTGTGGTACCACGATCATGCGCACCACAAGACGTCGCGCAACGTCTACATGGGGATGGCGGGCTTCTATTACATAGAGGACGACGAACAGGACGAGCTCAATCTTCCGCGCGGCAAATACGACGTCCCGCTCGTGCTGCTGGATCGCGACTTCAACAAAGACGGCTCGCTCAGGTTCAGAGACAAGGTCGATCAGGTGCTGGGCGACGTCCTCCTCGTGAACGGGCGGCCGATGCCTTACTTCAAGGTGGCGAACCGCAAATACCGCTTCCGCGTCCTCAACGGTTCGCACACCCGCGGCTACCGGATCGCGCTTGCGTCGGGAGAGCCCTTGATCCAGATCGGCTCCGACCAGGGGCTCTTGAATGCGCCCCTTCCCGCGACCTCGATTCCGATCTGGCCGTCGGAGCGCGCCGAGATCGTGATCGACTTCTCGAAGTACCAGCTTGGTACCGAGGTCGTGTTGCACGATGCCCCCAATCCCAACAACCCGCTCGAGGGCGAACCGATAATGCGCTTCGACGTCGTGCGCGACGAGCCCGATACGAGCTCTCTTCCCCCGGTCCTTCGGGAGATCGAGCGGCTCGTGCCCGATGCGGCTACGGTTCGGCGCGACTTCACCCTCAGCAAGGACTTCGACCGGAACCTGTGGGTCATTAACGGCAAGGCGTTCGATATCGATCGCATCGACATCAAGCCTCGCCTCGGCGACACCGAGATCTGGACGTTCATCAATGCCTCCGATTTGCCCCACCCGATGCATCCGCATCTCGTGAGGTTCCAGGTGCTCGAGCGGAGCGCCGGGCAGATCGGCCCCGGAGACGTCGGGTGGAAAGACTCGGTCCGGGTCGACCCCGGCGCGCGGGTGCGAATCATCATGAAGTTCGAGGGCTTCACCGGCCGCTACGTCTTCCACTGCCACAACCTCGCCCACGAGGATCACTCGATGATGGGGAACATGAAGGTGGTCCGGGGCGACCAGCCGGAGCAGCGGCGGGCGGCTTTCGAAGGCGGCTACGTCGATCCCGCCGACCGGGCCACGGGCACGTTCAGGTGCGACATCCGAACCTGACCACCGCGGGCGTTAGCTCGGGTTCACCCAGATCGTGACCGTCGAGCCCCTCGGCGCGCTGTCGCCGCCGCCCGGCGACTGCTTCCACACGCGGCCCCTCCGGCGTCTGGCCTGCCCGGGGTTCGACTCGGCCTCGAAGATCACGTTCACGCTGAATCCCTGGTTGCGCAGCGCGTCTTCGGCCGCGGGACGGGTATAGCCGAGCACGGACGGGACCGTTCTCTCGTTGGAGTTGTTCGACTGACCGCCGCCGCCGCCGTTGCCCCCGCCGGAAGGACGCGGCTCGGTGGCTTCATCGTCATCTTCGTCGCGGTTCTTGTTCTTCTTTTTCTTCTTCTCGTCGATCGGCGCGACGCACTCCGGCTGCGCGCCGAGCGGATACTCGGCGGTGTCTTTGAACTCCTTCGGCGTCGTCCGATTGGCGACGCATCCGGTGCGGGTGTCGATCGTGATGCTGACCGTGCCGGCGCCCGCCGGAACCTCGAAATCGGACGCCGGCACGTTCGCGAGCGCCCGCGCCATGAACAGCGTCCAGATCTGGGTCGGCCACGACCCGCCCGTGACCTGGATCCGCGTCGGCCGACACCCGATGACGGTCGGACACGACGGCTTCATCTCGATCGCACCTTCCGGATAGCCGACCCACACCGCCGCGACGAGGTCGGGCGTGTAGCCGCCGAACCACGCATCGCGGTACTCCTGTGCGGTTCCGGTCTTGCCGGCCGCGGGCCGCCCAATGCCGAGCGCGGCCGTGCCGGTGCCCCGCTGGATCACCTGCTGCAGGGCGGTCGTCACCATGTACGCGATTTCCGGTTCCAGCACTTGCTCGGATTCGGTGTGGTCCTCGTAGAGGGTTTTGCCGTTGGCGTCGATGATCTTGGTGATGGCAACCGGTGGGGTGTGAAGTCCGTCGGCGGCAAAGGTCGCATATCCCGTCGCCATCCCGAGCGGGTTCACCTCGTTCGTGCCGAGCGCGGCGGAGTTAACCGCCAGCAGCGGCGTGCCTATCCCCATGTTTGAAGCAAGCTCGACCACCGCCTCGGCCCCCGTGTCGAGGATGAGTTGCGCGTACACGATGTTCACCGACTTGACGGTCCCTTCGAGCAGCGACATTGCGCCGTATGCGGCGCCCTCGTAGTTGCAGACGCGCCATGACTCGTACGACGTCGGGAACGTTTTGCAGCCGCCCTCGTCACCGCTCGCGGGATAGACCTCCGACAACGACGTACCGTTCTCGAGCGCGGCCGCGAGGGCGAAAGGTTTGAACGCGGAGCCGGCCTGGCGACCGGTTCCGGGGGCCTTCCCGCCCTTCCCCAACCGGGGCTCGCCCTGGATGGCGAGGTTCAGCTTCGCAAAGCGATCGTGTTTCTTCTTCGCGAAGTAATCGCGCCCTCCGACCATCGCCCGGACGTAGCCGGTGTCGGGCTCCATCGCGACGAGCGAGGCATGCGGATCGGTGTCTTCGATGAGGACCGCCCGCACCGCCTCTTCGGCCGCCGCCTGCATCTCGAGGTCGACCGTCGTGTAGATCCGGAGGCCGCCGGTGAGGATCTGTTGCTCGCGCTTGATGGGGTTCTTGCCGAGGAACTTGAAACGCGGGTCGTAGGTGATCAGCCGGCGGACGTAGTCGACGAAGTACGGCGCCGCATAGGTGTCTTTCTCGACCGCCTTCTGCAGCTTCAGCTTTGCGCTCGTTGCTTTAGCCGACTCTTCGGGTGTGATGAAGCCGAGGTTTTCCATCTGGCGCAGCACGACGTCGCGCCGCTCGAGAGCCGCCTGCTTCTCCCGATACGGGTTGTAGTCCTCGGGCGACTGGATCACTCCGGCGAGCAGCGCCGCCTGCGACAGGGACAAGTCCTTGGCCCGCCTGTTGAAGTACGTGCGGGATGCTGCCTGGATTCCATACGCTCCGGCGCCAAAGTAGACGGTGTTGAGGTAGCGCTCGAGAATCTCCTTCTTCGTGAGCTCCTTTTCGATCTGCCGCGCCAGCGCGGCCTCGGTGATCTTCCTCTCGAACGACCGCTCGGCGATGTCGTTGGGCGAGATGATCACGTTCTTCACGTACTGCTGGGTGATCGTCGAACCGCCCTCTTCGATCTCGCCCTCGCGGATGTTCGTGATCAGGGCGCGTCCCACCGCTCGCATGTCGACCCCGTCGTGCTCGTAGAAGCGCTCGTCCTCGATGGCGAGGACCGCCTCCTGGACCTTCTCGGGGATTTTTCCGAGGGGGATCACGGTTCGGTTCTGGACGCCGTGGAACGACGTGATGAGGCTCCCGTCCCGGGCAAACACGAACGACGACTGCGGCGGCTTGAACCGAAGGTCCTTCTTGGTCAGTCGGGGGAGATCCTCGACCAGGGCCGTTATTTGCGCGCAGCCCGACATCAGGAGCCCCACGGCGGCGAGCACGGAAATGAAGGTTTTGGGAGCGCGGCGTGTGAGCATGACGCGCCAGTTTAGTGCCCCGGCCGTCATCGGTTCGGCGGGCCTCGCTTTCCGGGCGGCCTCAGCTTTCCCGCCTTGCGGTCCCGTTCGGTCTTCGCTCTGTGACACGGCCGGCACCGGGGCTTCAGGTTGCCGGTGGACGCGGGCCCACGGGCGACGTGGGGCTCGACGTGGTCGTTCTCGGTGCGGAAGCGGTTGCCGCAGTCGGTGCATTTGATCCCGTCGAAGGCGGGCGGCTCCCCCAGCTCGAGCGCCAGCAGCACCTCGACCGGGGGGGTGCGGCTCCAGCGCTTGGTGTGCCTTAAGTCGGTCCCGTCGAAGAACACCCCGGTGAGAAACGCATCGCGGCCAATGTCGCGGGCGACCCCGGGCGGCACGGGGGCGATCCCGGGGATCTTACAGACCTCGCCCTCTTTAACGTCCTTCCACCCCCTCTTTGCGACCCCGTGGCTCACCAGAACCACCAGCTCGGGACGGCGCGACTTCCCCGTGCCGGCCCCGGCGAGCAGGGCCGCGTAGGCATCGGCGAGGTGGCGCTCGAACGGCTCCGGGGTCCCGTC
>Ga0247713_1000272_pt1 | contig 35054 bp, 31 predicted proteins | sample 21E_NmetaG_FD_189936 | JGI IMG/M metagenome (GOLD analysis project Ga0247713, IMG submission 189936) | Soil microbial communities from hillslope of Landscape Evolution Observatory, University of Arizona, Oracle, AZ, United States - 2-1-E_N | ecosystem: Engineered > Artificial ecosystem >...
CAACCGGCCGGGCGGGCGGTGGGCGACCGGGCCGGAACGCGCGGCGCTGCGCTGGTGCCCGCACCGGGTCCCCCTGAGCGGCACCGCGCTCGCGCTCGACGCGAGCCTTCATGCGCCGGACGGCCTGGACCCGCTCGGGCGGCGGCCGCTTGGGGTAGACGAGGTCGGTAACCGCATCGACGAAGGCGGCGCCGAGCTGCCGGTCACCCGCGACCGGTCGCGCCTGGGTGAGCGCTTGCAGCTCCCAGTGCTCCCCCCACCGCTCGTAGTAGGAGCGGTAGGAGTCGAGGGTGCGCGCGAGCGGGCCGTCCTTGCCCTCGGGGCGCAGGTTCAGGTCGACCCGGAACGCCTGGCCTTCCGGGGTGATGTCGCCGAGGGCGGGCAGCAGGCGACCGACGGCCTTCAGTGCCTCCTCCCGGTGTTCCGCCGGCTCGAACACGAGGAGGACGTCGAGGTCGCTTGCGTAGCCGAGCTCCCGGCCGCCGAGCTTGCCGAGCGCCACGACTGCCATCCGCACCTCGGAGGGCACGACGAGGGACACCGCCCGCTCCAGGCAGGCCTCGGCCAGCGCGCTGAGCTCGGCCGCCACGTCGACCACGTCCGCCTGGCCGGTGAGGTCGCGCACCGCGATGCGCGCCACCTCCCGGCGCTTCAGCCGCCGCAGGGCGTCGGAGGAGGCTGCCTCGTCCTGTCCCCGTCGCCGAAGGCCTTCCGCGAGGCGCAGGTAGTCCGACGACTCGAGACGCCGGCCGAGCCCGGACAGGTCGGCGAGGTAACCGATGACCTCGGGCTGGCGTTCCAGCCACTGGCCGACGAGCTGGCTCCGGCCGAGCACCTGGGCGAGCATCTCCCCCACCGGCGGGGTGTCGCGGAGGGACCGCAGGAACACCGGGGACCCCCCGAGCCGGTCGGCGAGAGAATGGAAGGCCGCGAGCCCACCGTCGGGGTCGGGCGCTGCTGCGAGCGTGGGCAGCAGCGCGGGCAGGAGCATCCGGAACAGCTGCGCGCCCCGGCTCACGCCGCTCGCGAGCGCGCGAAGGTGCTCGAGCGCGGCGCCGGCGTCGGCGAAGCCGAGGGCCGCGAGCCGGTCCCGCGCGGCCTCGTCGTCGAGGCCGCCGCCGTCCGGCCCCCCAACGACCTGGTCGGCGCGGGACAGCTCCGCGAAGCGCTCGAGCAGGGGCCGGTAGAAGAGCTTCTCGTGGAGGCGGCGCACGTAGCCCTGGACCCGGGCGAGCTCCTTGTCGAACTGCTGGAGCGCGCTCTTGCCCGTGAGGTCGTGGAAGCCGAGGTTGCGCGCGAGGCAGCCGCGTTCCTCGTCGTCTGCGGGGACCGTATGCGTGCGGCGGAGCCGGTAGAGCTGGAGCCGGTGCTCGACGGTTCGCAGGAACTGGTAGGCGTCGCTGGCGAGGTTCGCGTCGCCCTCGTCGACGTAGCCTCCGGCAGCCAGGGCCTGGAGGGCTTCGAGCGTGTTGCCGCTGCGCAACGTCTCGTCGTAGCGGCCGTGCACGAGCTGCAGCAGCTGGACGGCGAACTCGATGTCGCGGATGCCGCCGGGTGCGAGCTTCACCTGCCGGTTCCCCGCGCGCTGGACCTCCCGGGAGGACTCGACGACCCCTTTCATCCGCTGGATCTCCGCCACCGCCTCCGCCTCGAGGCGGTCGGGCCACACGAACGGCCGGGTCGCTTCGACGAAGTCGCGGCCGAGTCGGGCGTCCCCAGCGACGTGGCGCGCCTTCAGCAGCGCCTGGAACTCCCACGCCTTCGCCCACCGCTCGTAGTAGGCGAGGTAGGCCTCGAGGCTGCGCAGGAGCGGTCCGTCCTTGCCCTCGGGGCGCAGGTTCGCGTCCACCTCGTACGCGCGGCCCTCCGGGGTCGTCTCGCCGAGCAACCGCAGGAACGCCGCCGCGACGCGGCGCGCGGCCTCGAGGTCGCCGTCGCCCACGAACATGACGTCGACGTCGGAGACGTAGTTGAGCTCGCGGCCGCCGAGCTTGCCCATCCCGATCACCGCGACCCGGGCGTCGGGGCGCTCGGTGTCGACGAGGTGGTCGAGAGCGGCGGCGAGGATGCCCTCCGCGAGGTCGGCGAGCTCGGCCGCCGTGGTCGGGGTGTCGGCGAGGCCGAGCAGGTCCCGGGCGGCGACGCGCAGCAGGCCGCGACGCTGGAAGGCCGCGAGCCTCCGTGCGGCGTCCTCGGGTGTCGCCCGGAGCTCCGCGGCCGCGCGGCGCTGCACGGTCGCGGCGTGCCACGGCTCGAGTTCGCCGGTGAGCACGGACAGCGCTGCCGGGCTGTCGGCGAGGAGCTCGCCGAGCGCCCGGCTGGCGCCGGCGACGGTCGCCGCGCGGGTCACGAGGGGCTGCCCCGCGCGCTCCCCGGCCACGAGGCTGGCCCAGCCGTCGGGGTGCGCCTCGGCGAGGCGGGCGAGCAGCGGGAGCGCGTGGTTGACGTTGAGCGTGCGGGCCAGGGCCTCGACGAGCGGCTCGGCGTCGGGTGCCGGCCCCTCGTCCCCCCACAGGCCGAGCGCGTGGAGCTGGGGCACCGCGGTGTCCGCGGCGATCCCGAGGCGGGCGAGCATGCCCTGCCCGCCGGCGGACCAGCGGTCGCGTACCACCATGGGGACGTCCGGCTCGTCCATGGTCTTACAGGGTCGGCAGGTACTTGCTCACCTCGTAGGGCGTGACCTGCGAGCGGTAGTCGTCCCACTCCACCCGCTTGTTGCGCAGGAAGAAGTCGAAGACGTGCTCGCCGAGCGCCTCGGCGACAAGCTCGGACTCCTCCATCGCGCGCAGCGCCCCGTCGAGGTTGTGCGGCAGGCTGCCGATGCCGGCGGCGCGACGTTCGGCGTCGGTGAGCTCGTAGATGTTGTCCTCGGCTTCCGGCGGCAGCTCGTAGCGCTTCTCGATGCCCCGCAGACCCGCGGCGAGGATGACCGAGAAGGCGAGGTAGGGGTTGCACGCCGGGTCGGGGACGCGGTACTCGATCCGTGCCGACGAGCCCTTCTTCGGCTTGTACATCGGGATGCGCACGAGCGAGGAGCGGTTGTGGCGTCCCCAGGAGACGTACACGGGCGCCTCGAAACCGGGGACGAGGCGCTTGTAGGAGTTCACCCACTGGCAGCAGACCGCGGTGATCTCGCGGGCGTGGGTGAGCAGCCCGGCGATGAACTGCTTTGCGACCGGCGACAGGTGGTAGGGGTCGGTCTCGTCGTAGAAGGCGTTCGTGTCGCCGTCGAACAGCGACACGTGCGTGTGCATGGCGCTGCCCCAGTGCTCGGCGAGGGGCTTGGGCATGAACGTCGCGTATATCCCACGACGCATGGCAACCTCCTTCACCACCAGGCGGTAAGTCATGAGGTTGTCGGCCATGGTCAGCGCGTCGGCGTAGCGCAGGTCGATCTCGTGCTGGCTCGGTGCGACCTCGTGGTGGGAGTACTCGACGGATATGCCCATGGCCTCCAGAGTCTGGATGGCCTCACGGCGGAAGTCGGACTGCACGTCCATAGGGGTGAGGTCGAAGTAGCCGCCGTTGTCGAGCGGCGTCGGGTCGTTCGGGCCCTTGAAGAGGAAGAACTCCATCTCCGGGTGGACGTAGAAGCTGAACCCCATGTCCGCCGCCCGCGCGAGGTTGCGCCGCAGAACCTGACGGGGGTCGGCGGTGAACGGCTCGCCCTCGGGGGTCCGGATGTCGCAGAACATGCGCGCCACCCCGGTGTCCTCGTCGGTGCGCCACGGCAGGACCTGGAAGGTCCCCGCGTCGGGCACGGCGAGCATGTCGGACTCCTGCACACGGGCGAAGCCGTCGACGGCGGAACCGTCGAAGCCGATCCCCTCGGCGAACGCGCCCTCGAGCTCGGACGAGGTGATCGCCACGGACTTCAGCATGCCGAGCACGTCGGTGAACCACAGTCGCACGAAGCGGATGTCGCGCTCCTCGACCGTGCGCAGCACGTACTCCTGCTGTTTGTCCACGGGCGCTCCCCTCACGGCGGTGCTGGTCGGGGCATCGTAGCGTCCGTACACGTGGAGAAGCGCAGCCCCGGCCGCTCGGGCGGTGACCGGTGCTGCGCTGCTCTGCGGGATCCGCGAGCCCCCTGCGGGCCCGCGGGTATCAGCCGTGCATGGCCGGTGGCTTGGCTTCCCGGGGCGGCAGGCCACGCGCGACACCAGTCGTCGGCTCGGTCACCGGGCCGGCCGGGTAGGCCGACGTGCCGAGCGCCGCCTCGGGGTAGGCGTACATGCCGTGCTCGTGGATGTCGAGGCCCTCGACCTCCTCGTCCTCGGACACGCGCAGCCCGATCACCGCCTTGATGACGGAGAGCAGCAGCGCCATGGCGACGGCGACCCAGAGGGCCACGGCGAGCACGCCGATGACCTGCGCCAGGAGCAGGGACACGCCGCCGCCGTAGAACAGGCCTTCCTCGGTGTGCGCGAGGCCGACCCACAGGGTGCCGACAATGCCGCAGACGCCGTGGACGCTGACCGCGCCGACCGGGTCGTCGACACGGATGGCGTCGAAGAAGGCGACGGCGAGCGCGACGACCACACCGGCGACGAGGCCGACCGCGAGGGCGCCGAAGTTGCTCACGACGTCCGCGCCGGCCGTAATGCCGACGAGGCCGGCGAGGATGCCGTTGCCGGTCATGGCGACGTCGAACTTGCCGTAGCGCACCCGCGTGAAGTAGGCCGCGGCGACCCCCCCGGCGCCACCGGCCAGCGCCGTGGTGACGAGTACCTTCGCGATCGTCTCCCCGTCCAGCGCGAGCACCGACCCGCCGTTGAAGCCGAACCAGCCGAAGAAGAGCAGGAGCACACCGAGCATGCCGAGCGGCATGGAGTGGCCGGGGATCGCCCGCGCCTTGCCGTCGGGGCCGAACTTGCCGATGCGCGCTCCGAGGAAGACGGTGGCCACCAGGCCGGCGATGCCACCGGTCATGTGCACGATGGTGGAGCCGGCGAAGTCGGTGAAGCCGAGCGCGTCGAGCCAGCCGCCGCCCCACGTCCAGGCGCCGACGATCGGGTAGATCAGCGCGGTCATGCCGGCGGCGATGGCGACATAGGCCCCGAACTTCATCCGCTCGGCGACCGCCCCGGAGACGATCGTCGCGGCGGTGGCCGCGAACATCGCCTGGAACGCGAAGTCCATCTCGAGCGTCGCGTCGGGCGCGTAGCTGCCGCCGATCAGTGCGAAGCTGTCCGACCCGAACAGCCCGGCGACGTTCGTGCCGTACATGAGCCCCCAGCCGATGAGGAAGTACACGACCATGCCGACGGCGATCGTCATGAGGTTCTTCATGACGATGTTCGCCGCGTTCTTCGACCGGACGAGTCCAGCCTCCAGGCACATGAAGCCCGCGTGCATGATGAACACCAGCACGGTGGCGACCATCAGGTAGATCACCATCATGCTGAGCTCGAGGCCCTCGACAGCCTCCATCGCGTCCATTCGACCCCTCCGTCTCGGTATGTGGCCGGTCGGCGTGATAGCCGGACCGCTACGGTGGGCACGGTAGGAGGACGGGCTTACCGCCCCGTTGCTCTCGTGTTTCCGCGGTGTAAAAGGACGCCCGCATGAGGCTCGCGCTCGCGCAGCTCAACCCCGTCGTCGGTGACGTCGGAGGCAACGCCGAGGCCATCCGCGCCGCCTACGACAACGCGGTGGCCGGCGGAGCCGACGTCGTGGTGACCGGCGAGCTGTCCCTCACCGGCTACCCGCCCGAGGACCTCGTCCTCAAGTCCGCGTTCGTCGCCGCGGTGCGCGACAGCCTCGACGCGCTCGCCGGCGGGGTCGGGCGCGTGCCGCTGCTCGTGGGCTTCACCGAGCGACTCGACGATGCCGCGACCCGCTGGGCCCGCCCGGTCATGAGCGAGGCGCCGTCGGTGCAGCGCCTCGCCAACGCCGCCGCGGTCCTCCGCGAGGGCGGCGTCGCGCGGGTGTACCGCAAGCACCGCATACCCAACTACGGCGTGTTCGACGAGGCCCGCTACTTCCGTGCCGGCCACGAGCTCGTCGGCTTCGCCGCCGGCGACGGACGGGTCGCGGTGACGATCTGCGAGGACCTGTGGGGCGAGGGCGGTCCGGTCGCGGACTCCGCCAGGGCCGGTGCCGACGTCGTCGTGTCGATGAACGCGAGCCCCTACCAACGCCACAAGCGGGCCGAACGCGAGCGCTGGGCGGCCCATCACGCCCGGGAGGGCGGCGTGTGGGTCGCCTACGTCAACCAGGTCGGGGGCCAGGACGAGGTCGTGTTCGACGGTGACTCGTTCGTCATGCGCCCCGACGGGGCCGTCGTGGCGCGTGCGGCGCGCTTCGCGCCCGACCTGCTCGTCGTCGACGTCGCGGTCGGCGACGAGGCGCCGGTGCCCCCTCCCCTCGTCGAGGAGCCCGCCGACCCCACCGCGGACGTCTACGACGCGCTCGTGCTGGCAACGCGCGACTACGTCCGCAAGAACGGCTTCGACCGCGTGTTCGTCGGCCTGTCGGGCGGGGTGGACTCCTCGCTCACGGCCGCGGTCGGCGCCGACGCGCTCGGGGCGGACGCGCTGACCGGCGTGGCGATGCCCTCGCCCTACAGCTCCGAGCACTCGCTCGCCGACGCCAGGGCGCTGGCCGCCAACCTCGGCTGCCGCTACCTCGAGCTGCCGATCGACAAGGTGATGGCGTCGTTCGATGACGCGCTCTCCGAGCCCTTCTCCGGCACCCAGCCGGGCCTGGCCGAGGAGAACATCCAGGCGCGCATCCGCGGGACCCTGCTCATGGCGCTGTCGAACAAGTTCGGCGGGCTCGTGCTCGCGACCGGCAACAAGAGCGAGCTCGCGGTCGGCTACGCAACCTTGTACGGCGACATGGCCGGGGGCTTCGCGCCGCTGAAGGACGTCTGGAAGACGACCGTGTACGCACTCTGCCACCACCGCAACCGCACGGGCGCGGTCATCCCCCCGGCGGTACTCACCAAGGAGCCCTCCGCCGAACTGCGCCACGACCAGCGCGACACCGACTCGCTGCCCTCGTACGACGTCCTCGACCCCATCCTGCAGGGCTACGTCGAGGAGGACGCGAGCGTCGCCGAGCTTGCCGCCCGCGGCTTCGACGAGGCCGTCGTGCGGGAGGTGACCGACCGGGTCGACCGGGCCGAGTACAAGCGCCGGCAGGCGGCCCCGGGCGCGAAGATCACCGCTCGGGCCTTCGGCAAGGACCGCCGCCTGCCGATCACGCAGGGATGGCGGGGCTGACCCGGCCGCCCTCGCGTTCGAGCAGGAGGGTGACCGGGCCGTCGGCGACGAAGTCGATGACCATGTGCGCCCCGAACACGCCGCGCGCCACCGGCGCGCGCAGCGCTTCGCAGTAGGCGGTGTAGCAGCGCTCGCCGTGGGCGGGTTCGGCGGCGCCGACGAACGACGGGCGCCGGCCCTTCCGCACGTCGCCGTAGAGGGTGAACTGGCTGATCGCGAGCACCCCGCCCCCGACGTCGAGCCGGCAGCGGTTCATGTGCCCGGCGTCGTCGGCGAAGATGCGCAGCCCGTCGGTCTTCGCCGCGAGCCATGCGGCGTCCCCGGGCGTTGAGCGCGCGCCGACGCCGACGAGCGCGACGAGGCCGTGCCCGATCGCCCCCACCGTCTCACCCGCGACCGCGACCGACGCGCGACGCACCCGTTGCAGGACCACTCGCATGGCGCGGTAGACTGCCATGGAGCCGCTGGACCCGTACAGCGTCGCCGTGGACAGCGAGGCGGGCCGGCAGGCGTCGAAAGGCCGTGGTCTGCCATGAGCGCGCACCTCCAGCGACCGTTGTCCATCCGTGACGTCCAGGCCTACAAGGAGCGCGGCGAGCGCTTCGCCATGCTCACCGCCTACGACCATCCCACCGCGGAGATCCTGGACGAGGCGGGGGTGCCGATCCTGCTCGTCGGCGACTCCGTCGGTGACAACGTCCTCGGCTACGACTCGACCGTGCCGGTGACGATGGCCGACATGCTGCATCACACTCGGGCGGTGCGCCGCGGCGCGCGCCGTGCGGTCGTGGTCGCGGACCTGCCGTTCATGAGCTACCAGGTGTCGGTGGAGGACGGGGTGCGAAACGCCGGCCGGCTCGTCAAGGAGGGTGGCGCGACGGCGGTGAAGCTCGAGGGCGCGGCCCGGGTCGTCGACCTCGTCGCCCGCCTCGTCGCCATCGGCATCCCCGTCATGGGTCACCTGGGGCTCACGCCGCAGAGCGTGCTGCAGATGGGCCACCGGGTACAGGGGCGCGACGAGGCGGGGGCGGAGGCGATCGTCGCCGCCGCGGCGGCGCTCGCCGCGGCGGGAGCCTTCGCCATCGTGCTCGAGGCGGTCCCCGCCGACCTCGCCCGCCGGGTGACGCAAGCCGTGCCGATCCCGACGATCGGCATCGGCGCCGGCCCTGGAACCGACGCCCAGGTGATGGTGATCCACGACCTGCTCGGCGTCTCCAGCGGCCGGCTGCCCCGCTTCGTCAAGGCCTACGCCGACCTGCGCAGCACGATCACCGACGCGGTGAAGGCCTACCAGGCCGAGGTGGCCTCCGGCGACTACCCTGCCGCCGAGCACACCTACACGTAGCGACCGCGGCAGGACGCGGCAGGACGCGGCAGGACGCGGCAGGACGCGGCAGGAAAGGACGGGGCGGAATGCTCGACGCCTATCTCGCCGTGCTCGGCGGGTTGGCGCTGGTGCTCGGGGTCGCCTCCCGGAAGCTCCGCGACCTGCCGGTCTCCGAGCCGCTCGTCGCCCTTGTCGTGGGCGTGCTGCTCGGCCCGGTCGGGCTCGGCTGGCTCGAGCTGCCGGGCACCGACCGCGCCGCGACCCTCGCCATCGCCGCGAGGATCGCGCTGGCCCTGTCGGTCATGGCCGTGGCGCTGCGCTTTCCCCTCGCGGAGATCCGCATGCGGCTTCGCCCCGTCGTGGTGCTGACACTCGTCGGGATGCTCGGCATGGCCGCGCTGACGACCGGCCTGTCCGCGCTCGTGCTCGGCCTGCCGGCGGCGGGGGCGTGGCTGCTCGGGGCGGCCCTCGCGCCCACCGACCCGGTCCTGTCGTCGAGCATCGTCGAAGGCGGTCCCGCGCAGCGCGACCTGCCCCTGCGTCTGCGCCTGCTCATCTCGATCGAGTCGGCGGCCAACGACGGGCTCGCCGCCCCGCTCGTGACCCTCGGCGTCGTCCTCGTCCACGCGCGCTCGCTCGCGGAGGGGGCCGGCGAGGTCCTCGCCGGCCTGGCCGTCGCGGTCGTCGTCGGCGCGGTGCTCGGCTACGCCGTCGGGCGCCTCGTCGAGTGGGCCGAGCGCCACCGCGACATCGAGCACTCCGCCTTCCTCGCCCTCACGCTGTCGCTCACCGCCGTCGTGCTCGGGGTCGCCCAGCTCGCTCGGGGCGACGCCGTCCTCGCGGTGTTCGTCGCGGGGCTGCTCTACAACCACGCCATCACCCGCGCCGAGCGCTCCGAGGAGTGGGAGGTGCAGGAGGCGATCAACCGCTTCCTCGTCCTGCCGGTGTTCGCCCTGCTCGGCGTCGCGCTGCCCTGGGGTGCCTGGGGCGACCTCGGCTGGCGGGGCCCGGCCTTCGTCGCGGGGGTGCTCGTGCTGCGCAGGCTGCCGGTCGCGTTCGCGCTTGCGCGTCCCCTGCGGCTGCGCGCGCACGAGACGCTCTTCCTCGGCTGGTTCGGCCCCGTCGGGGTCGCCGCGCTGCTCTACCTCACCGAAGCGGTGCTCGAGGAGGCCCTCACCGAGCCGATGTGGGCTGCCGGCACCCTGGCCATCACCGCGAACGTCGTCGTGCACGGCCTCACCGCGACGCCGGGCCGCCGGCGCTTCGCCCGTGCGCACGGGGGGTGACGGCGGTGGTGGCGCTCTGCCGGCCCTTCAGCGCCGGCAGAGGGGCGCATCCCCCGACGCGCGCCGCCCCCCGCCGGCGGAGCCACCGGCCGGCACCAGGACGCCGTTGGTGACCCGCAGGAACGGCACAGCCTTCGTCATGGCCTCGGCGAACTCCTCGTCCGGGTCGGAGTCCGCCACGATGGCGCCACCCGTGCCGTAGCGCGCAACCCCGTCGTGCACGACCGCAGTGCGGATGGCGACAGAGAGGTCGACGAGACCCCGGGAGACCACGCCGAGCGCCCCGCAGTACACGCCCCGGCGAACCGGCTCGACGAGGCGGGTGCGGGCCACGGCCATGCGCTTGGGCGCGCCGGTAACCGACCCCGACGGGAAGGTCGCTGCGAGCAGCCCGCCGAGCCCGACGTCGGCGCGCAGCCGCCCCGTCACCGTCGACGTGAGGTGCCAGACGGTCGGGTGGCCTTCGAGGGCGGCGAGCTCGGGAACCTCGATGGTGCCAGGCACGCAGACCCGGCCGAGATCGTTGCGTTCGAGGTCCACGATCATCACGTGCTCGGCGTTGTCCTTCTCGCTCGCTCGCAGCTGCCGCTCCGCCGCCGCGTCGCGGTCGCGGTCGTCGTAACGGGGACGGGTGCCCTTGATGGGCCGGGTGACGATCCGGTCGGCGTCCGAGCGCAGGAACGTCTCGGGGGACACGGAGACGATCTCCACCCCGCCGGGCAGGCGCGCGTAGGCGGCGTGGGCCGCACCCGGCGACGCCGCCTGCAGCCGACGGGCGAGCGCGAGACCGCCGCCGGTCCACGGCACGGCCGCCTGCAAGGTGAGGTTGAGCTGGTAGAGGTCCCCCGCAGCTATCCATGCGAGGACCCGCGCGACGGCCGCGGCGTGCGCGGGCGCCGGCAGCGACAGCTCGACGGACGCCGGGCGCGGGTGAGCGCCGAAATCAGGCCGCCTCGCCGTCGCCGCCCGCACGCGCCGCCGGAGGTCCGCCAGGCGCTCGGAGGGCGGCCGGCGGGTCAGGCCGGGGAGGTCCGCCGCCACGAGCCAGGCGCGCTCCCCGCCGGGGGGGACGCAGACCGCCGCGTCGTACACGCCGAAGCACAGCCCGGGCAGCGGGGCGACGCCCGGGCGGGGGTCGTCGTCGGGCAGGTCGACGAAGGCCGCCGCGCACGCGTCGGTGACGAAGCCGGCGGCCCCGCCGAGAAACGGCGGCATGCCCGTCCCCGCAGCCGCCCGCCATCCGCAGCGCCGCCCGAGGGCGTCGAGGTCACAGGCGTCCTCCACCACGGCCACCGGGTCGGCGAGGGCGACCTGCCAGCCCCGCACCGTGTGGACCTGGGGTAGCCGCAGCCCCGGCAGGCTCGCGACAGCGAGGACGTCGACGGCTGTGGGCAGCTCTTCGAGCACCGTCCCCGGCCACGGCTCCTGGGGACGCACGGCCGGCGCGTCAGGCGTTGGACGGGACGCCGTACTTGCGGCGGAAGGCCGCGTCGTCGAGCTCGTCCAGATCCGCCTGCAGCTCCGCCTCGAACTGCACGGCCTGCTCCTGGTGCGTGAACGTCTGCGCCCACAGCAGCTGGCCGGACGCCACCGACTGCAGCTGCACGTCGTACATCATCGAGCCGTTGTAGCCGCCGCGGGTGCGGGTGAGGGCGCGAAAGTGGTGCCTGGCCGGTTCGCTCACAAGTGCAGACCTCGGGGGTCGGTGGGGGGAAGGTCGCTTCGACGTGGCCGGTGGCGAGTCGCAGCCAGACTGTCCCCAAGGGAAATCGGACGGTACCCGACAGCGGCTGCGCCTCGCAACGTCCGGTCGGTCGCCGGGCGCCCTGCACTAGACTCCGGTGGCGAAGGAGGCAGGGTGAAGGTCTACACCAGGCGGGGCGACGACGGCACCACCGGCCTGCTCTACGGCGGTCGCGTGGACAAGGACGACCTGCGCACCGAGGCCTACGGCACCGTGGACGAGGCCGTCTCGGCCCTCGGCATGGCCCGCGCCCAGCTGGCCGACAGCCCCTGGCACGACGCGGTGCTCGGCATCCAGCGGGAGCTGTTCGTCGTCGGCGCGCAGCTCGCCACCCACACCGACCACTGGCACCAGCTGACCGACGGGGTGTCGCGGGTCACCCCGGACATGACCCCCCGCCTCGAGGACGCCATCGACGAGCTCACGGCGGCCTGCCCGCTGCCGACCGAGTTCGTCGTGCCGGGCGGGCGCCCCGCCGGCGCGGCGCTCGACCTCGCCCGGACCGTCGTCCGGCGCGCCGAGCGCCATGCCGTGCGCATGCGCCGCTCGGGCGTCCTTCCCGACGACGTCATCCTGCGCTACCTCAACCGCCTGTCGGACTACCTGTTCGTGCTCGCCCGGACCGTGGAGGGCGGCCGCCACACGCCGACCCGCGAGCGCTGAGGGCGCCGGCGCAGCTCAGCCCGCCGCCACGCGGTCGACGAGCCACAGGACCGCCTCGCCGTCGACCCGGGATGCGGGTGCGGCCGGGTCGCCCTCACGGACCCTGCGAACGCCTCGCGCTTGCCGGCGCCGGCCACGGGGACGTCGTCGACGACACGGACCTCGCCGATCACGAGGCCACCTCACCCCGCAGCCGGGGGAGGACCTCCGCGCCGACGCGGGCGACCGTTTCGAGGGGGTCGACGCTTGCGACCTGGATCGCCACGGTGTCGGCGCCCGCCCGCTCGACGAGCGGCCGGTAGACGGCGACGAGCTCGTCGGCGTCGCGGGCGACGGCGTACTGGCCGAGGATCTCCTCGCGGTCCATGGCATCCGCGCGCTCCCGCAGCATCCTCGGGTCGACCGCCTCCAGGCGGCCGGGGGCCCGCAGCCCACGCAGCGGCGCGAGGGCTCGCCACGCCTCCTCCTCGTCGGCGGCGAGCACGCACCAGCGGGTGGCGAGCACGCGCGGCGCGGCGCCCCGCCGTCGGGCCGCTTCCCGGTAGGGGCCGATGACCCGCCGCAGCGCGTCGTCGGGATCTTTCACGCTCGTGAGGAGCCCGTCGGCGTGCGCGCCGGCGAACCGCGCCGACTTGGGTCCACCCGCGGCCATCCAGATGGGCACGCGCCCCAGCGGGGGGCTGTAGAGCTTCGCCCGGTCGGTGCGGTAGTGCTCGCCGGCGAAGTCGACCCGCTCGCCGTCGAGCAGCCGCCGAAGGATCTGCAGCGCCTCGCGCATCCGCGCGATGCGCTCCGCGTAACCGGGGAAAACCCAGCCCAGCGGCGCCTCGTTGATCGCCTCCCCGGTCCCCACGCCAAGCCGGAACCGTCCCCCGGAGAGCCGGTCGACGGTCGCGGCGGCCTGCGCGACGAGAGCGGGATGGTAGCGGTACAGCGGGCACGTCACGCTCGTCGCAAGCTCGACGCGCTCCGTGGCCTGGGCGACGGCACCGAACCACGACCACACGAAGCTGGCGGCCGAGTGGTCGTCGACCCAGGGGTGGAAGTGGTCGGCGCCCGTCACCATGTCGAACCCCGCCCGTTCGGCGGCCACGGCCTCGGCGACGAGGTCCTCGGGTTGGGAGGACTCGTGACTGCAGAGCCAGGCGAACGTCGTCGTCATCGGCTGGACGAGTCTCGCACCGTCACGGGCCGGTGCGTAGATTGGCCCGACGCCACCGGCTGGCAGGCAGGGCAATCGCGGAAGAGGGCGGCATGAGGATCGGCATGGTGGGCCTCGGGCGCATGGGCGGCAACATGACCCGCCGCCTCGTCGGCGCGGGACATGAGGTGGTGGTCTTCGACCACGACGCCGCTGTGGTCGCCGCCCTCGCCGCCGAGGACCCCGCCATCCGCCCCGCGGGGGGGCTCGCCGCACTCGTCGACGAGCTCGCCGAGCCGCGCGTCGTGTGGGTCATGGTGCCGGCCGGCGCACCGACGACCGAGACGGTCCACGGCCTCGTCGCGGCACTCTCCCCCGGCGACGTCGTCGTGAACGGCGGCAATTGCCGGTGGACGGACGCACTCGCCTACAGCGCGCTGGCGGCCGAGGCCGGCGTCGCCCACGTCGACGCGGGGGTGTCGGGAGGGGTGTGGGGCCTCGCGCACGGCTACTGCCTCATGGTCGGCGGGGACGAGGCGGCCTGCCGCCTCGCCGCACCCGTCTTCACCGCCCTGGCCACCGAAGGGGGCTATGCCCGCGTGGGCGGCCCCGGCAGCGGGCACTTCACGAAGATGGTGCACAACGGCATCGAGTACGCCCTGCTGCAGGCCTACGCCGAGGGCTTCGCGCTGCTCCACGACAGCGGGCTCGACGTCGACCTCGCCGACATCGCCGAGCTGTGGCGGCACGGCTCCGTCGTGCGCTCATGGCTGCTCGACCTCGTCGCGACGGTGCTCGCCGAGGGGGGCGACCTTTCGTCGGTCGCAGCATACGTGGAGGACTCGGGTGAGGGCAGGTGGACGGTCGAGGCGGCCGTCGAGCGGGCGGTCGCCGTCCCGGCGATCGCCGCGAGCCTCTTCGCCCGCTTCGCCTCGCGGCGCGACTCGTTCGGCGACCGGCTGATCGCCGCCCTGCGGGCGGCGTTCGGCGGCCACGCGGTCCGCTCCCCCGCCGATCCCGGCGCCGAGCGCGACGGGAAAGGGCCGGCGTGAGCGTGGCCGACGCACCGTTGGGGCGCGGCGTGTACGGCCCCGGCGAGCTGCCATCGGGCCTGCGCCGGGCGCTCGCCCGTGCGGACGCCGGCAAGACCCTCTCGGTGGACGAGGCCACCGCGCTCCTACAGGCCCGCGGTCCCGCCCTGACCGCGCTCATGGCCACCGCCGCGCGCGTGCGCGACGGCGCCTACCCCGAGCGCATCACCTACAGCCGCAAGGTGTTCATCCCCCTCACGCACCTGTGTCGTGACACCTGCGGCTACTGCACCTTCGCATGGCCCCCGAAGGGCGACGTGCCCGCCTACCTCTCCCCCGCCGAGGTGCTCGCGATCGCACGCGCCGGGCAGGCGGCGGGTTGCAAGGAGGCGCTGTTCACGCTCGGCGACAAGCCCGAGGACCGCTATCCCGCGGCCCGCCAGTGGCTCGAGCAGCGCGGGTTCGCGACGACGCTCGAGTACCTGCGCGCAGTGGCCATCGCGGTCGTCGAAGCCACCGGCCTCATCCCTCACCTCAACCCGGGGGTGATGACCTGGAACGACCTCGCGAGCCTGAAGCAGGTGTCCGGGTCGATGGGTCTCATGCTCGAGACGGCGAGCAGCCGCCTGCTCGCGCGCGGCCAGGCTCACTGGCACGCGCCGGACAAGGCTCCCGCGGTGCGGCTGCGCACGATCGAGGACGCCGGCCGCCTGTCGATCCCCTTCACCTCCGGCATCCTCGTCGGCATCGGCGAGACGCTACGGGAGCGCGCCGAGGCGCTGTTCGCCCTCCGCGCCTCGGCGGCTCGCTACGGCCACCTGCAGGAGGTCATCGTCCAGAACTTCCGGCCGAAGCCCGGCACGGCCATGCGCGACCGCCCCCCGCCGGCGCGCGAGGAGCTGCTCGCCGCGGTCGCGGTCACCCGGATCCTGCTGCCCACACGGGTGCACGTCCAGGCGCCGCCGAACCTCTCACCCGGCGCGGAGGGCGACCTCGTCGCCGCGGGGATCGACGACTGGGGCGGCGTCTCGCCGGTCACCGTCGACCACGTCAACCCCGAGCACGCGTGGCCAGGGCTCGACGCGCTCGCCGCACGCACCGCCGCGACCGGCAGGACGCTCGAGGAGCGCCTGTGCGTCTACCCCGAGTACGTCCGCCAACCCGACCCGTGGCTGGCCGGGCGCATGCGCGGGCCGGTGCTCGCGCTCGCGGCCGCCGACGGCCTCGCCGGCCCCGACGCCCCGGTGGGGCATGCCTGGCAGGACCCCGAGCGCCTGGCCGTGGCGCGGGCGGGCGACGACGTCCGCTGGCTCGGGGCCGTCGCCGGGCAGGGCGTGACGGCGCTCCGGCGGGAGGCGCGCCTGCGTGCGGACGCCGACGCGGTCTACGGCGACACCCAGCTCATCGCCGCGGAGACCCTGCGGCGGGGCGTTCCGCCGCCGGACCGCCGGGCCCAGGGGGTGCCCGCGTCGCGGCGCTCGCGCGTCCGCCCCGAAGTCACCGCGGTGCTGCGCCGCGCCGAGGCGGGCACTCCTCCGAGCGAGGAGGAGGCGCTCGCCCTCTTCGCCACCTCCGGCGCCGACCTCGACGCGCTCGTGCGCACCGCCGACGCCGTGCGCGCCGAGCGGGTCGGTGAGGTCGTCACCTACGTCGTCAACCGCAACATCAACTTCACGAACATCTGCTACACGGGGTGCCGGTTCTGCGCGTTCGCACAGCGCCGCGACGACGCCGACGCCTACTTCCTGTCGCTTCAGGAGATCGCCGACCGCGCCGAGGAGGCGTGGGAGGTCGGGGCCACCGAGGTGTGCATGCAGGGTGGCATCCACCCCGACCTCGGCGGCGACTACTACTTCGACCTCCTGCGTGCCGTGCGTCGTCGGGTGCCGGACCTCCACATCCATGCCTTCTCCCCGATGGAGGTCGTCAACGGCGCCGCCCGGCTGGGCATCGGGGTCCGCGAGTGGCTTGTCGAGGCACGGTCCGCGGGGCTCGACACGATCCCCGGCACCGCCGCGGAGATCCTCGACGACGAGGTCCGCTGGGTCCTCACGAAGGGCAAGCTGCCCACCGACGCCTGGGTCGAGGTCGTGACGACGGCGCACGCGCTCGGCATCCGGTCGTCGTCGACGATGATGTACGGCCACGTCGACGAGCCACGGCACTGGGCGGCGCACCTCCACCTGCTGCGCCGCCTCCAGCAGGCGAACGTCGAGGCGGGCGTCGCCGGCTTCACCGAGTTCGTGGCCCTCCCGTTCATCCACACCCAGGCGCCCCTGTACCTCGCCGGCGTCGCGCGGCCCGGCCCGACCTGGGAGGAGAACCTCAAGGTGCACGCCGTCGCCCGCCTCGTCCTGCAGGGCGTCATCGACAACGTCCAGCTGTCCTGGGTGAAGGTGGGCCTGGAGGGCGCGCGGCGGCTGCTCGCCGCCGGGTGCAACGACCTCGGCGGCACGCTCATGGAAGAGACCATCAGCCGCATGGCCGGGGCGGACCACGGCGTGCGCCAGGACCCCGAGACCCTCCGCCACGTCGCCCGCCTCGCCGGCCGCGTCCCCGCCGAGCGCACGACCGACTACGCCCGCATCGCCCCCGAGGGCTTCCGGTACCGCCTTTCCGCCGGCGCCTGACCCCCGACGGCGGGGCGCGGCGCGTGCTCACGACGCCCGTGCGGACGATCAGGCGACGCCGGCCTCGTCGCGGGGCCGCCGGCCGTCCTCGTGGATGGCGTCCTCGACGCTCTCGGGCAGGTCGACGACGCTCGCGCGCCCCCGCAGGAGGGCCCGCTTCTCGGGGGGCAGGGCGCTTCGGACGGCGTCGAGGGCCTCCTGGCCGGTGAGCGACTCCCGCTCGACGAGCGCGTCCGCCATGGCGTCGAGGCCGGGGCGCAGCTCCTCGAAGCGGGCGCACACCTCGTCGAGGGCGGTGGTGAGTATCCGCTGCACCTCAGCGTCGACCGTCTCGGCGGTCCTCTCGGAGTACTCGTGACCGCGCGTCAGCTCCTCGCCGAGGAAGACCTGCTGCTGGTTGCCGTAGCCGACAGGACCCAGCGCGTCGCTCATCCCGAACTCCTTCACGATGGCGCGGGCGAGCTTCGTGGCCTGGACGAGGTCGTGCTGGCCGCCGGTGGTCGGCTGCCCGAGGAAGACCATCTCGGCCGCCCTGCCCCCGAGCATGACCTTGATCTTCGCGTCGAGGTAGCTGCGGAGGTAGATGTGGCGCTCGTCGATCGGCAGCTGAGTCGTGACGCCGAGGGCCATGCCGATCGGCAGGACCGTCACCTTGTAGACGGGATCGGCCTCCTCCTCGAGGAAGGCGGCGAGCGCGTGGCCGCCCTCGTGGTAGGCGACGGCGCGCTTCTCCTCCTCGTTGAGGCTGAGGCTCGCACGGGCGCGGCCGATCGTGTGCCGCTCGCGCGCCTGCTCGATGTCGCGCATGCGGATCTCGTCGGAGCCGTCGCGCACGGCGATGAGCGCGGCCTCGTTGATGAGGTTCTTGAGGTCAGCTCCGCTCATGCCGGGCGTGCCCCGCGCGACCGTGCGCAGGTCGACGTCGTCGGCGATCGGCTTGCCCTTCGTGTGCACGCCGAGGATCTCGACACGCTCGTCGAGGGTCGGCAGGGGCACGACGATCTGACGGTCGAAGCGGCCGGGGCGCTGCAGTGCGGGGTCGAGCACGTCGGGGCGGTTCGTCGCCGCCATGATGACGACGCCCTCGGATCCCTCGAACCCGTCGATCTCCCCGAGCATCTGGTTGAGGGTCTGCTCACGCTCGTCGTGCCCACCGCCGAGACCCGCGCCGCGCTTGCGACCGATCGAGTCGAGCTCGTCGATGAAGATGATGCACGGGGCGTTCTGCCGGGCGGTCTTGAACAGGTCACGCACCCGCGACGCGCCGACGCCGACGAACATCTCCATGAAGTCCGAGCCGGTCACGGAGATGAACGGCACACCCGCCTCGCCAGCGACGGCCCGCGCGAGCAGCGTCTTGCCGGTGCCGGGCGGCCCGACGAGCAGCATGCCCTTCGGCACCTCGGCGCCCGCCTTGCGGAAGCGGTCCGGCTCGCGCAGGAAGCTCACCACCTCCTGCACCTCCTCCTTCACCTCGCCGTAGCCGGCCACGTCCGCGAATCGCGTCGACGGCTCGTGGGGCTTGTGGACCTTGGCCTGCGACTTGCCGATCTGGGTCAGCCCGCCCATCTGGCCGCGGGCCTGGCGGTTCATCCACACGAAGAAGCCGATGAGCAGCAGCGCGGGGAGGATCCAGATGAGCAGGAACCACGGGCTCTCGGTATCCGGCTGCGCGGCGATCTCCACGTCGTTCTCGACGAGGAACGCCTCGATGCCCTGCTGGCCGATGACCGTGGTGGGCGGCAGCTGGGACGTGAACTCCTCGCCGTCGGCGAACTCACCGCGCAGGGACTCGCCCGTGAACGTCACCGTCTCCACGCGCCCGTCCTGCACGGCCGTGCGGAACTCGCTGTAGGTGATCGTGTCGTCCCGCTGGAAACCCGGGAAGAGCGCGACGACGAGCAGCACGAGGAGCAGGAGGGACAGCAGGCGGAAGCGGTTCATGCGGTCCACGGATGATCCTCGATCGTCCCTGCGCGGATTCGTAGGAGTCCGGCTTTGTCTCCCGCCCATCTTGATGGGATACCCCGCGGGCGGATTCTGACCCGCCCCGAGGGGACTTTGCGGGTGCGCGCGGCCACCGCGACGATGCCCCAATGCTAACTGCGCGCCCCGTTCGCGGCGGGGACACCCGCTCTTACGACGTCGTCGTGCTCGGTGCAGGCATCGCCGGGCTCGTAACGGCGCTCGACCTCCTCGACCTGCGCCCCGGGCTGGCGATCGCGGTGATCGACAAGGGGGCGGCGGGCACGTCGGGGTCGACGGCCCTCGCACAGGGCGGCCTTGCCGCCGCGATCGGCCCTGCCGACACCCCGGCCCGCCATGCCGCGGACACCGTGCGGGCCGGTGACGGCCTGGCGGACCCCCAGGCGGCCGCTGTGCTGAGCCGCGAGGCGCCCGCCCGCGTCGACGACCTCGTCGCGCGGGGGGCGGCGTTCGACCGGAACGCCGACGGGCGCCTCGCGCTCGCCCGCGAAGGCGGGCAGTCGGTGCCTCGCAGCGTCCACGCCGCCGACGCGACGGGTGCGGCGATCTTCGCCGCCCTGCGCGGCCGCGCGACCGGCAGGCTCGAGCGCCTTCAGGGAACCGCCTGCACGCTGGCGGTCGCCGGTCGGCCACCGCGCGTGCGGGGCGCGTGGGTCGTCGTCGACGACCTCGAGGCGAACCCGTCCGGGCCGGCCCAGGAGGCCGGGCTCGTACTCGTCCGCGCCCCGGCCGTGATGCTGGCCACCGGCGGCTGCGGCGGCCTCTACGCGGTGACGACGAACCGTGGCGACGCCACCGCGGACGGCGTGGCGCTCGCGGCCGCCGCGGGCGCCACGCTCGTGGACATGGAGTTCGTGCAGTTCCACCCCACCGGGCTCCGCCCCGATCTCCGCGCCTCGGGCCACAGCCCGACGACCACCGTCTTCGCCCGCCGCCAGCTGCTCACCGAGGCGCTGCGCGGCGCCGGTGCGCTCCTCGTCGACCGCACGGGCCGGCGCTTCGTCGCCGACTACCACCCCGACGCCGAGCTCGCCCCCCGCCACGTCGTGACGAAGGCGATCCTCGACCAGCCCGATGGCGCGTGGCTCGACGCGACCGGACTCGCCCCCGAAGTGCTCGCCTCCGGCTTCCCCACGGTGCTCGCGGGTGCGAGGGCCCTCGGCTACGACCTCGCGACCGAACCCGTCCCCGTCGAGCCGTGCCAGCACTACATGGTCGGCGGCGTGGCGACGGACTTGTGGGGCCGCACCTCGCTGCCGGGGCTGTGGGCAGCCGGCGAGGTGGCCTGCACGGGCGTGCACGGCGCGAACCGCATGGCCGGCAACTCCCTAGCGCAGTCTTGCGTCTTCGCGCACCGGGCTGCGGTGTCCATCGGGGCGGCGCTCGGCGACACGCCCGATGGCGACGACGACGGGGATCCACCGGCCGACGGCCCCGCGCCGGTCGCGGACCTCGCCGCGCTGCGCAACGACGTGCGGGTCGCGATGAGCGCCGGGGCGGGGCCGGTGCGCACCGCCGACTCGCTCGACGCCACCGCCAAAGCCCTCGAAGTCGCGGCCGCGGTCCTCGGCGACGCGCAGCCATCCCTGCGGCGCGACGCCGTCGAGCTCGCCCACATGGTGGCCGTGGGACGCGTCATCGTGGGCAGCGCCCGCCTGCGCGCGGAGTCGCGTGGAGTGCACTGGCGTGACGACGCGCCGGCGCCCGATCCGCACTGGGGGGGTGTGCGTCTCCAGGTGCGCGTCCCGGCGGGTCTTGCAACGCCGCTGGTCTAGGCTGGGCCCGCGTTCGCGCCGCCGAGCCGAGAGGAGCACGGGTTGCTGCCCATAGAACGGCCCGACTACCGCCGGAGCAGGGAAGCCGACCTGCTCGGGGGCCTGCGCTCCCGGGACCCACTCGCGCTCGCCGAGGCCTATCACCGCACGAGCCCGGCCGCGCACGCGTGCGCCCGGCGGCTGCTCGGCGCGGCACGCGCCGTCGAGGCGCTGCTCACCGCCGTCTACGCCGAGCTGTGGGCCTCGCCTCCCGAGAGCGCACGCCTCGAGGGCTGGGTCCGGTCGCGCGCGTTCGCCGTCGGTGTCGAGCACCTCCGTGACCGCCGGGAGCCGCCCGCCGCCCCGTCGCTCTCGCTGCTCCTGCCCGACCTGCCCCCGCCCGAGCAGCCCGCACACGACTCCGCCGAGCAGATCCTCGCCGCGCTGCCCGATCCGGTCCGGCGTGCGGTGCTGCTCGCGCACGACCAGGGCGTGCCCACCGCCGCCCACGACGACCCCGACGCGGCGGACGCGCTCGCGCGGGGGCTCATGAGCCTGGCGGGGCCCGGCGAGGGACTGGACGACGGGGCAGAGGAGCAGTGCGCCGACATCACGCTCCTCGGGGACTGGACCCTCGGGCTCCTCGAGGCGGAGCGGGCGGCCCTCGTCGCCGCCGAGGTCGCCGACCGACCGGCGTGCGGCGCCCGGTCCCGGGCGCTGCGCCGCGGGCGACGGCGTCTCGAGGGCCTGCCACCGGCCCCTGACATGGGCCAGCGGGTCCTCGCGGCCGTGGTGGGCGGCACAGCAGCGCCGGTTCGCGCGTCCAGGGCTCCCGCCACCGAGGCGCCGTTGGCGGCGGCCGTCCCGACCTCCAGCCTCGGCGACGCGGTGGGCAGCCCGCCGATCCCTGTCGCGCCGCTCCCCTCGGCGCTCGACGACGAGACGGCCAGGCCGGAGCCGGCGGCTGACGAGGCCGACGCCCGCCGCCCCGCCGACGACCCCGGCGGCCAGGTCGAGCGGGAGCCCCCAGCCGCCGGACCGGCCGGTGAGGACGCCGTGGGCGGGGACGCCGTCGACGCCCTGGCGGGGGACGACGGGGCCGACGGGGACGACGTCGAGGACCTCGCGCTACGGGCCGCGGAGGAGGACGGGCCGCCCCAGGACGAGCACCTCGCGGCCGGCACCGAGACCGCCACCCTCAGCCCGGCGGCTCCCCGCAGCGGCCGACGGGTGGGGCGCCAGATGCTGAGCGTCGCGCTCATCGTGGTCGTGATCGCGCTCGGGGGCGCGCTCGGCCTGTTGATCGGATTCCTGCTCGTCGGCGGTCGCTAGCACCCACGGGAGGGGCGGCGCGGCGCGCGATCAGCCGTCGCGCGACCCGCCGGGGCCGCTGCCGTTGCCCTCCCGGCTGACGTGCCCGAGACGCGAGGAGATCTCGGTCGCGAGCGCCCGCACGCGCGGGCCGAGGCTTGCGGGCTCGGGAAGGCGCGGTGACGGTGCGACGATCCCCACGCTCGCGATCGGCCGGCCGGCGCGGTTGAGAACGGGGGCCGCGACCCCGGAGGCCCCTCGCTCGAGCTCGTCGGCGGACAGCGCGAACCCCCGCGCCCGGCAGGCTTCGAGCTCGGCGGCCAGGCGCGGCTGGCGCGCGACGAGCGGGTTGCGCTCGCCGGTGTCGAGGTAGGCGAGCAACGCCCGCCCGTGCGCGCCGACGCGCAGCGGGTGCCGGAACCCGACGTGGTAGCCGACACGGACGAACAGCCCCGCGGGCTCCACCCGGTCGACGACCACGACGTCCGCCCGGTCGCGCACCGCCAGGCACACCGCCTCCCGGCACTGCTCCATCAGCGCCCGCATGCCCGGCAGCGCGAGCCTGCGCACCTCGAGCCCCCGGCTCGCCCGGGCGCCGAGCTCGACGAGCGCCACGCCGAGGTGGAACCGACGGGTTTCGGCGTCGCGCACCACGAACCCCGCCGTCGTCAGCGTGTCGAGGAGGCGGTAGAGGACCGCCCGGTCCAGATCTGTCGAGCCGGCGAGCTCCGCGATGGTCGCGCCGTCGTTCGTGCTGCCGAGCGCGTGCAGCACGGCAAGGCCCCGCGACAGTGTGCGAGACCCCGAAGATGATGCGGTTGCAGGCACGCGCAGTTCCCCTCGTGCGCCGCGCGCACGGCGCCGCAGGCGAGTCTTCCGCCAGCCGGGGAAGCCGTCAAGGGGTCGGCCGAGCGATCGGTCCGCTGCTAGGCTGCAGCAGGGCCGTCCAGAGGAGCACTGCCGTGGCAGAGATCGAAACCCCGCTAGAGGCGATGGTCGAGGCCAGCGTCTTCAAGAAGCTCTACGACAACCGGATTCTCTACCTGCGCGGACCGATCGAGGACACGGTCGCCGACACCCTTGTCGCCCAGATGATGTCCCTCGACGCCGACGGCGACAAGGACGTCACGCTCTACATCAACTCCCCCGGCGGCCTCGTGAGCGGCATGTTCGCCGTCTACGACGTCATGCACCTCATGACCGCCAAGGTGAACACCGTCTGCGTCGGCATGGCGGCTTCCGCCGCCGCGTTCCTCCTCGCCACCCCCACGGGCACCCGCGCCGCCACGCCGAACGCGCGCATCATGTTCCACCAGCCGCTCGGCGGCGCGCGGGGACAGGCGGTCGACATCCAGATCCAGGCGAAGCAGATCGTCTACCTGCGCGAGCGGCTGTACGAGATCCTCGCCGAGCGCACGGGGCAGGACGTCGAACGCATCCGCAAGGACGCCGACCGCGACTTCTGGATGAGCGCGGAGGAAGCCGTCAAGTACGGCGCGATCGACGAGGTCCGCGCCCGCGGCGGCGTCTAGTCCGCCAGGGTGCTGACGCGGTCCTGGCGCGTGAGCATCCGGCCACGCTCACGGGCGAGCCGGTCGAGCAGGGCGTGCTCGGGCGGGACCGGGGTACGGCTGCCCGTCCCGGCCCGGGACGTCACCCGGGCGATCGCGTCGAGCCAGGCAAGCAGGTCGTCCTCGTCGCCCTCGAGGCTCACCTCCATCGCCGGGACGCCCGCGGCGAGGGCCTGAGCGGCACGGCTGCGCAGCGGGCCGGCGTAGCGGTCGAGCAGCCGCGCCAGGTCCGGGCGGGCCGTGCCCTCGCGGTCGGCGGCGAGCACGGTCAGGTCGACCTCCGGCGCCTGGCCGGACCAGCGGGCGCACGTGTCACCGATGAGGTCGAGCGCCCGCAGCACCACGGAGGGCTCCGCGAGACCGACCGCGACCCTGCGCGGACCGCTGCGGCGGCGCGTCCAGGTCGACAGCGTCGTCGTCCGCCCCGCTCGGTGCACGCAGGAGTGCCCCGCGTAATCCTTGGCGGTCTGGAGGAGCGGTGACAGGAGGTTGCGGGCCCACTCGAGGTAGCTGTTCCCGGGGGGTGGCTGCCCCTCGAGCTCGACCGCCCCGATCGACAACGCGATCCCCTCGGCGTCCACGCCCCCCGGCAGATGCAGCACGGTCCGCACGAGGGGGATGACCTCGCTCTCGACGCTCGGGACGAGCTTGCCGAGGAGCTCGTCGTGGCGTCGGGGGGAGACGAGCAGGAGGAAGTGGTCACCGCTCACATGGGCGACCGCGGCGTCCTCGACGCCCGCCGCCACCCCGGCCAGGCAGCGCGCCAGGCTGCGGATGACCTCGTCACCGGCGGCGAAGCCCCCGAGGTCGTTCACCCTGCGGAAGCCGTCGAGGTCGACGAAGAGCATCGTCGTCGCCTCGCCGCTGTCGAGCCGGCGGCGCAGCTCGGCTTCCACCCAGCCCCGGCCCACGAGGCCCGACACAGGGTTCACGTCCTCGACGCCCTGGTGGCGGACGCCCGCGAGGGTTCGTAGCACGTCGCGGACGCTGACGACCCCGACGACGTCACCGCGGGGGTCGGTGACGACGATGTCGTCGGTGGCCTCGGCGGGGTCTCGGGCGGCCATGATCGCCGCCACCTCGACGAGGTCGAGCGAGGCCTCGACCGTGAGCGGCTGGCGGTCGGCGACCTCGCCGACCGTGACGTCGCTGACCCTCGTCCAGTCGTCGAGCCCCGCGATGTAGCGCTGTTCGACCGCCCGGCGGGCGAGCTGCCCCGCGAGTCGGGTCCGACGTGGACCGGGGTGCGCGACGACGAGCATGCCGAGCGACGGGTCGGACACGAACCGCGCGTACGCGTCACGGACAGGCAGTCCGGGGTCGACGACCGTGGCGGGGCGGGCGAGCTCACCGATGGTGACCTGCGCCGCACCCAGCTGGAGCCGCTGCGCCGCGGAAGCGATCGCCCGGCGGGCGGCCCGGGAGGGCATGACGAACTGGCCGATGGTGGGCCGGGCGAGGTAGTAGCCCTGCCCCGCCTCGACGCCGAGGCCGGCGAGGCTGACGAGCTCGAAGTCCGTCTCGATGCCCTCGGCGATCAGGCGCGACCCGATCTGGCGGGAGAAGCGGACCATCGCGTCGATGAACGCGTGGCGCGGGCCGTCGGCGTCTACACCGGTCACGAGATCACGGTCGAGCTTGATGTAGGAAGGCCGCAGGCGGGTGATGACGCGGAACGACGCGTGCCCGGCCCCGGCGTCGTCGACGGCGAGCCCGATTCCGAGGTGGCGGAGACGTCGCGCCTTGCGGCCGAGCGCCTCCAGGTCGTGGATGGCCTCGGACTCGGTGACCTCGACGACGAGGTCGGTCGCCGACAGCCCGCTGCGCAGTGCCCCCTCGAGCAGCTCGTCGATGTCGAAGCGGGGGTCGACGAGCGTTGTCGGGCTCACGTTGACGAACAGCTTCGCCCGGGGCTCCTTGCCCCCCGTCCCCTCGACCGCGGCGCGAACCGCCTGCCGCTCCCCGTCGAGTCGCAGCCCGGCCCGCTCGAGCGCCGCGAAGTACACGAGCGGGTCACCGGCGGCGGCATGGCGCGGTCGCGCAAGCGCCTCGTACGCGATCACCGCCCCTGACCCGAGGTGGACGATCGGCTGATAGGCGACCTCCACGCCTGCGTCGAGCAGGCTCACCGCGTCCGCCGCCTGTGCGCCCCCGACAGCATGCAGCCCTCGAAGGGAGGGTCGAGGGGCGGCCATGGGGTTGTTGTTCGGCATGACACCGGGCGACCTTTAGCGGCGGGGACCCGGCCGGTCGCCGGGACCGCCCATTGTGCGCGCTGCGGGCGCAGACGTGCCACCGCCGCGACCAAGGCCGCCAGAACCTGCGCGACCTGCTGCTCGCCGGCGTCGCCTCCGACCAGGACCGGTTGCCGGACGCCAGTACTTCGACGACCTGCGCGATGAGGTGGACACCACGCCCGATGAGTGACCTGCGCCTCGTCGTCCCCCGCGGGCTCGCCACCCAGGACCTGCGCGCCACGGCAGCCCACTACGCCGGCGAGGTCGACGCCGCAACGGCACGACCGCCTTCACCCTCAACACCTACGCCCACGTGCTGCTCGGCATCCAGGCTGCTCGCCCCTCTCGGAGGTCAGGTCTCGGTGAGGCCCGGATGCGCCGCATCGATGCCGTGAGACCGTGCTGCTGCGACGAGACGCTCGTCGTAGGCGACAAGGACGTCGAGCTCGTCACCGAGGTCCAATGCGGCGGCCAGATGGATCGCATCCGGTGAACGCATCGTGGCTGGCTCGCGCCGGCCGGCCGCGCTGAACAGCGCGGTCTGGAACTGCTGCGGGCGTCTACGAGATGGTCGCCGCCCCACAACTCGCCAGAGCACAGCCGCAGGTCGCGGACGCTGAAGACGTCAACAGGTTCCACCGGTTCAACCTCCCGTGTGCCATCAAAGCGCAGCGCACTTTGGCAGGTTGCCCCGGGATCCGTCCCATGCTGACCAGGGGATCGCAGGTTCGCGAGAAGGGGCGTGGGGCGCAGGTTAGCCAGCGAACAGCCACAAGCGGGCGCTTGCCAAAGTTTGCCAAGTCATCGTAGGCTGAGCACATGCCGACCATGAACATCTCCCTGCCCGAGGCCCTTCGTGCGTTCGTGGAGGACCAGATCGCCCAGCGCCGCTACGGCACGACCAGCGAGTACATCCGCGATCTGATCCGCCGCGACCAGGACCGTCAGAACCTGCGCGACCTGCTGCTCGCCGGCGCCGCCTCCGAACCGGGACCGGTTGCCGGACCCGAATACTTCGACGGCCTCCGCGCCGAGGTGGACACCACGCCTGGTGGGTGACCCGCACCCCGTCATCCCCCGCAGGCTCGCCACCCAGGACCTGCGCGACGCGGCAGTCCACTACGCCAGCGAGGTCGACCCCGCAACGGCACGACGGTTCATCGACGCGGTGGAACAGGCCTTCACCCTCATCGCCCGTCAACCGGCGATCGGCTCCCCCCGCTACGCCGTCGAGCTCGACCTGCCGGGGTTGCGAGCACGACCCGTCGAGCAGTTCCCCTACCTGATCTTCTACCTCGAGCACGACGACCACATCGACGTCCTGCGCATCCTCCACGCCCGCCGCGACATGCCGACCAGCCTGCAGGACCCAGCAGAGGACACCTGAGCACCTGCGGCAACGCTCGGAGACCCGTAACCCATCCCGCACCTGTCGCAAACTGATGCCGTGTCCTCGCACCGCACCGCTGTGGAGCTCGCGTCACTGCCCGTGGCGTCGGGAGGGGCCCGGCGGTCCACGCCCGGTGGCCCGCCCCGGCGCGGCGGGTGCGTGCGCAGCACGGCAGGCCTCGATCGCGCCGGCGAACTCCATCAACCGGAGAAGTGCTGCACGCTCCCCTCGGCAGCGGTGACCGTGCCGGCCACGTCATCGCCCACAAGACAACCCCTGCCGCAGGGCACGATGGAGGTTGATGTCATGGTTCGCAAGCAGCTCTACATCGATGAGGCCCACGAAGCCGAACTGAAGCGTCGCGCCGCCGAATCTGGCCTGACGGAAGCCGAGATCGTTCGCCAGGCCCTCGACCAGCACCTCACGGGGGCGGCCCATGGCGCTCGAGGCCAGGGCCGCGGGAGGATGGCCGCCGCCGCAGACCTCGACGCGCACGCCGACGACCTGGTCGAGAAGCTGACGAGTCGGGCTGTGGCCTCGTCGGAGCCAGATCGCGAATGGACCAGGGACGAGCTGTACGACGACCGTGAGCACCCGCGCCGCTGCGCAGTGACTCTTGTCGTCTTCGACACCATCGTCATCGTCTATCGCTACGACGCCCGCGATGACGCCAAGCGAGGGACGGCGGCATCTACGTCGACAAGGCGCGAGCGGCGGCGCGGCACGGATGTGGCGACGACAACTGCTGCACCCCGATAGGCCGTGAGTGAGGCGCCCGGTGCAATACTTGGGAGCCATGGAGGCCGAGCCTGCCCGGCCGTGCTGTGTGCACGTCGAGGAGAACGCCAGGCTGCGCGGCGAGCTGGCCAGGACCCGCGGCGAGCTCGAGGGGCTGCGCCGCGCCCTGGCCGAAGCCACCGCCGGTGGGGCCGACCACAACGGCGTCGTTCCTGCGCCCCTGGAACCTCGCCTCAGCGGCGCGGTGGGGGGACCGCTGCCCGACGGTGGGCGCTCTGCCCGTGTCCACCAGCGCTCGTCGCGGCGCGCGAAGCTGGCGCTCTACCGCACGCTGTTCGCGGGCCGCGGCGACGTCTACGCCCGTCGCTTCGAGAATCGGGTCAAGGGCGCCAGCGGCTGGTGGCCGGTCCACACCGGCGGCCCGAGCATTCCTCGCGAACAGCGGCAGTACCTGCCGCTGACCGACGAGGTGATCGCCGCCCACCTCGAGGGGCGCGACACGATCGGCCTGTACCCGCTGCTGCCCGGCGACACGTGCCGCCTGCTCGCCTGCGACTTCGACAAGGCGACGTGGCGCCTGGACGTGCAGGCCTACTGCGAGGCCGCCGAGGCGGCCGGCGTGCCCACCGCCGTGGAGCTGTCCCGTTCCGGCGACGGCGCGCACGTGTGGACGTTCTTCACCGCCCCGGTCGCGGCCGCCGACGCCAGGGCGATGGGCGCGGCGCTCCTGCGCGAGGCGATCGCGCTGCGCGGCGAGCTCGACCTCGACAGCTACGACCGCTTCTTCCCCTCCCAGGACCACCTGCCCGAGCGGGGATTCGGCAACCTGATCGCGCTGCCGCTGCAGGGCGAGTGCCGCCGCGAGCGCCACACCACCGTGTTCGTCGACCCACCTACGTTCGAGCCCTGGCCCGACCAGTTCGCGTACCTGGATTGCGTGCAGCGCCTGTCACCCGCGGACGTGCGGCGCATCACCGAAGACCTCCGGCCGCTCGTCGTGGGACCGCAGGCCCGCCTGCACCGCTCGGCTCTGCGTGCCGACCCCGACCCGCCGGCAACCGTCCCGGCGCAGCTCGCGGGGATGCTCGCGATCCGCCGGGCGGGCATCCCGCCTGGCCTGTACGCCTCGCTCAAGCATCTGGCGGTGCTCCACAACCCCGCGTTCCACAAGAACGAGCGGCTGCGGATGTCCAACCACGCCACCCCGCGGTTCATCCGCTGCTACGCCGAGGACCTCGAGCACCTGTACCTGCCGCGGGGAGTCACCGAAGCCGCGGCCGCGCTCGTGGCGGAGGCCGGCAGCCGGCTGGAGATCCACGACGTGCGCAGCGAGCCGGCTCCGCTCAAGGTCACGTTCACCGGTGCACTGCGCAAGCTGCAGGCCGAGACCGTCGAGGAGCTCGCCCGCCACGAGCTGGGGGTGCTCGAGGCGCCGCCCGGCGCGGGCAAGACGGTCATGGGCTGTGCGTTGATCGCCCGTCATGCCACGCCCACGCTCGTGCTCGTGGACCGCAGGGAGCTGCTCGACCAGTGGCGAGCTCAGCTGCGCACCCACCTGGGGATCGACGCGGGGCAGGTCGGCGCCGGCAAGCGCACCCAGACCCGGGCGGTGGACATCGCCACGTTCCAGACCGTCGTGCGCAGCCAGCGCCCCGACGAGCTGCTCGACGGCTACGGCCTGGTGGTCATCGACGAGTGCCACCGTGTGGCCGCCCCCACCATCGAGCGCACGGTGCGGGAGGTGCGGGCGCGGCGGTGGCTCGGCCTGACCGCCACCCCGCAGCGACCCGACGGCCTCAAAGACGTCATGGTCATGCAGTGCGGGCCGATCAGGCGCCGCATCGACCAGATCGACGACCACCTCGTCCGGCTGCTGCACGTCCACGACACGCAGCTGGCGGTGAACATGCCGACCGACGGGCTGACCCGAGGTGAGGTGCTCGCGCTGCTGTACGAGTCGATCGTGGACGACGCTGGCCGCACCGATCAGGTCTGCGACGACGTCGCACGTGCGCTGCGCGACGGGCGCAACTGTCTGGTGCTCAGCGGCCGCACCGAGCACGTCGAGACGCTCACCGGCGGACTGCGCGACCGCGGCTTTGACCCCCTGGTCCTCCACGGCCGCCTCAACGTCACCAAGCGGCGTGCCGTGCACGCGCGTCTGGCCGAGGAACGCCAGGTGCTGCTGGTCGCGACCGACCGCTACATCGGCGAGGGCTTTGACTGCCCGCGGCTGGACACGCTGTTCCTCGCCTTCCCCGTGTCGGCCCCCCAGCGCATCGAACAGTACGCGGGCCGCGTCGTGCGCGCCCACCCCGGCAAGGACACCGCCGAGGTGCACGACTACCGCGACGCCGGCGTCCCGATGCTCAAGGCGATGTACAACCGGCGCAAGGCCGGCTACCGCAAGCTGCGGTTCGCCACCGACCCGACGGCGGCCAGCGCCCCGCGGCTCCCGCTGCCCGCGGCGGGCGGCCCGCCGGTCGCGCAACCCAAAGCGCCGGCCGAGTGCGCCGCCCCATCAGCGACGCCCGCGCAGGTCCGTGCTTGGGCGCGCGCGGCCGGCTTCGCCGTCGGCGACCGCGGTCGGCTGCCGGGCGAGGTCTGGCAGGCCTACCGCACCGCCCGCACCTGACGAGGAGCCACCCCGTGCCACAGCCCCGACGGCATCGGATGCGCCGGCCGGCCCGGCTCGACTCCGCCCGCTCGTGGCTGGAGTCCGGTGCCGAGGTGACAGTGCGCGCCTACGCCCGCCGCTACGGCGTCGACCGCTACACCGCCTGCGACGAGCTGGGGATCCTCGGGGTCGCACTGTCGGCGAAGGACCAGCGGTGGTCGGTCCGTCCGCCGCCGGTCCCCAAGCGCTCGCGTCGCGAGGAGCCCGAGGGCGTCCAGGACGGGCTCCCCGACGGCTGGTTGGAGTGGGGCGGCGAGCTCATGTTCGTCGCGGGCTTCACCTCCGGCGGGGCGCCCTACGGCGTGCGGGTGCAGGACTTCCCCGCCCACGACCTCCCCGAGGAGCTCAAAGCGTTCGCCGAGGAGCGCCGCGCAGAAGAGCGCAGGCTGACCGCTCTCGCCGCCGAGCAGCGCGCCCGCTTCGGCCGGCAGGAGCGCGACGTGCCGTTCTGACCGGGGCACAGCCTCCCCTGCGCGGCCCAGTCAGTCGATCCAAGGTCTCGGCCGTGTCCATGTGTAGGCCGAGAGGCAGGGACGGGTGCACGGCTGGTTGTCCTACATGGCTACATTGTGTTCTGAGGAGGGCAGGTGCATGGCCGCACGACACGTCACACTCCGACTCGACGCCGACGTGGTCGACCGACTCGACGAGCGCAGCCAGAGCACGGGACGCAAGCGGCCCGAGTTGATCACCCGCTATGTCGATGAGGGCATGCGCATGGAGGAAGCCCGTCGAGCGCAGCAGATCTGGGAGCGGCGCCAGGACGCCCAGCTCGTCCAACTTCCGATCGCATTCGGTCTTGAGCGCTTCAGGTGAGCGTCATCACAGGCTTGTGGACCCGCCCGATCCGCAGCAGTTGCACCGCCGGCTTCGGCCGCACGGAGACTCAAGGCCGGGTTGTAGGCCTCCTTGGAGTCTCCTGCCACCACGGTGCCCAAAGGTGCTTGTTCCGCAGCGATCAGGGGTGCCGGTGCTGCGCGTCGCCCCGTCGGGCCGTCCCTGGCCCGAGCAGGCCGTCCCGTCCCGCGGGTGCCTGTCAGTCGCAGCGCAGCGGGCTTGAAGGATGACGACGTCGTCGTCATCGACCAGGTACACGAGACGATGCTCCTGGCGATCCGGCATGACCAGGCGCCCGCCAGAGCCACCGGGCGTTGGCGGGGGCGCGCAGGGGGTGGTCGAGCTCGGCGACGACCAGGGGCGACACGACAAGCAGTCCGACGGCGATGAGCAACGCATCGGTGTCAGCGGCGTCTCGCCACAGCCGGCAGCGGCAGCATGCCCACCATGCTTCTCGTGCCAAGCGCCATGATCGAGGTGCCATGGACTCGCTGCTCATCTTCAGCGAGCACGCCATCGACCGCATGCTCGATGGGGACTCGATGTCACCGATGTGCAGACCGCGTTCGATAGCGCTGAGACCATCGAGGAGTACGCCGATGGTGCCCGACTCCTGCTGGCCGGGCCGGCGTGCGCCCACTCCCGCAGCACTGGCCACGATCTACTCGCGGCCGTGTCAGCTGCGCGTGAGGGTCAGTTGCCAGATGTCGTCGTCGTGGCTGGTGACGGTGGCGGCCCGGTAGGTGCCGGCGCCGTCGTGGATCAGCGCTTCATTCGCCCACCGCGAGGCCCTCGTCGCCGTCGAGCAGCGCCTCGTGGACGTGGACGACACCGTGCTTGAGCATGCCGGGGGTGGTCTCGATGGTGATGACGGTTCTGGTCAGGATGTTCATCGCGGCTCCTCGGGTGAGATCGTATCGTGACTCGTCGCTAGGAAAGCGGCGTGGGACCCTCCAACGCGTCCAGGAACGGCAGTACCGCAGGGATGAACCGCGCCCGCAGGGTTCGTCTGGCCTCCGGGTCTGGTGCGGTGCGGTCGGCAAGTTCGGTCGCACTGAGGTCACGTGCGATGACCAGGTCGAAGTGGGCAGCGTTGCGCGGATCAGGTTCACCGAACTCGTCGACGATGCCGGTCGGCCACAGCTCGTAGTCCAACGCCTGGATGGTGGCGCCGGTTCTGGTGATAGGTGTCATAGCCGGTGAGCGAGCCAGCGCGGCCGGTGACCAGTCCTCCGTGACCGCGAAGCAGGACACGACCCAGCACCTGTTGGGGCGGAAGGCCCAATGCCTCCACGCGGTCGTAGCGGTCGGCCGTGGCCAAGCCGGACTGGATCATCTGGTGCGGTTCAATGGTGCCGAACTGCGGAAACGCTCCCCGGCTCGGGTCCTTGGGCCACACTTGGGCCATGCTGGCCCACCGCCGGCCACTTCGGCGCAGCAGTGACGCTCATGGCCCGAGTTCGAGATATGCGGTCCAGCGCCTCCGAGCTGAAGCGGACGTTGTTCAGGGCCAGTTTCGGGCAGACAGCTGGCGGTTGCGGAAGCTGGCCCCAGCTGCACCAGAGCGCGCAGCTCGCTCGCGTCAGGCGGCGCTCGACCCGTGCTCGAGCCGCTCGGCGATCCAGACCTTGATGATCGACTGGCGGGTGACGCCCAACCGCCTGGCCTCCTGATCCAGCGACTCCACCATCCACGCGGGAAAGTCCACGTTGACGCGGCGTTGCTCGGTCCCGGGCCGGCGCGCCTGATCCAGGTCGAGAGCGCTCGTGACGTCCTCGCCGCGGTCGAACCGCTGGTCGAGCTCCTTAGCCTTCATAGATGGCCACCTCCTCGTCGCGTGAACGGCGGACCGAGATGATTCTCGTGACCTCCTGCCGGCGGGTCACCACGGCGGACAGTGCCGACCTTCAATCCGCCCGACCACGAGCCATCGGGGCTCGTCAACCGTTCGGGGGGGATCTCCACACGCAGAGAGTCCTGCCACAGCCGTTGCGCCTGGTCGAAGTCGATGCCGTGCTTCGCCGCGTTCGCGGCGCTCTTGTCGGCGTCGAACTCGAACTCCACCCGATTGTCTCCATTTCGGTATAGAAACTATACCGCCGACCACGTAGCGTCCACGTGGTCCATCCCGACGGCGAGCGGCCTCATGCGGCTCAGGGACCGGCCGACTCCAACCTGTCCCGACCCCCTCCGAGCGCCGCGCGTCGAGCACCGCCCGACCCCGCTCGGCGTCTCAGGGCATCACGTGCGCGTAGGTGTGCAGCAGCAGCGCCCCGCCGTCCGCTGTGCCCGAGCCATGAGGCCACCGCCGCGACGCTCACCCCGTCGCTGAGCAGCGTCGAGGCGTACACGTGGCGCAGCATAAGGGCTTCCACGAGCGTAGAAGCGGGCGGACGATCACCTCCCCTATCCCTGGAGGTATGCGATGCCCACGACAACCATCCTGTTCCCGGTCGACGACGACCGACAGCGCGTGAACCTGCTCGCCGGCGCATTCCTGGCCGGCTATCGCTCCGCCCATACCCGGCGCAACTACGCCTGCGATCTACGGCAATGGCTGAGTTCTGTGATCACTTCAAACGTGGACCCGCTCGGCGCGCGACGCATCCACGTGGAGGTGTTCGCTCGCCACCACGAAGCAACCGGTCTTGCTGCCGGAACGATCAAGCGCAAGCTGGCGACCTTGACGATGTTCTACAAGTGGCTCGTCGACGAGCAGTTGGCCGACACCTCACCGATGACCAACGTCCGTCGACCCAAAGTCTCCAACGAATCCACCCGGCTCGGGCTGGGTCGCACCGAACTGTGCGACTGGCTCGACGCCGCCGAAGCACTCGGCGGCTACGACTACGCCCTGGCGTGCCTGCTCGCCCTCAACGGACTGCGCATCGGCGAGGTCTGCGCCGCCAACGTCGAGAACCTGGGCGAGACCCGCTACCACCACACCCTGAGCATCATCGGCAAAGGCGACAACCAGCGCTGGTGCCCCTCGCACCACGCACCCGCATGGCCGTCGACCAAGCCGTAGGCATCCGCACCGAGGGTCCGCTCATCCTGTCGCGCTGGGGGACCCGCCTCAACGGCCAATCAAGGCTGGCGAGCCGTGCGCCGCATCTCCCGGCACGCAGGGACACCAAACCGATCAGCCCCCACTCACTGCGCCACTCGGCGATCACCGTTGCGCTCAACGCCGGCGTGTCACTGCGTGACGCGTGGGTCGTCGGCGGTGGCGAACGAGCCGGTCATCCCGAGCGGGTCGAACACACGGTCGGCGAGCTCGTCGGCGAAGGGGCGGCCGGTGACCTGCTCGGTCACCGCGGCCAGCAGCATGAACCCGGCGTTGCTGTAGTTGAAGCCCTCCCCCGGTGGACCGCTGAGCCGGCGGGACAGCAGCTCGTCGACGCGGCGGTCAAGGGCGTCGGGCCCTTCGTGGATCGTGACCGTTCCGGCGGTTCCCACGATCATGCTGAGTCCGGCGGTGTGGGTGAGCAGCTGCTCGACC
>Ga0247713_1000274_pt1 | contig 34810 bp, 31 predicted proteins | sample 21E_NmetaG_FD_189936 | JGI IMG/M metagenome (GOLD analysis project Ga0247713, IMG submission 189936) | Soil microbial communities from hillslope of Landscape Evolution Observatory, University of Arizona, Oracle, AZ, United States - 2-1-E_N | ecosystem: Engineered > Artificial ecosystem >...
CTTCAAGGGGCGGCCGACCGTCGATACGCTCGAGGTCCAAATAATCGCCAAGAGCCGCGACACCGCCGCCGCACTCGAACGACGCGAGATCGATGCGATCCCGACCCGAATCGTCGAATCGGTCGGGGGCATCGGGATCGCCCGCGAGCAGGGTCCCTCGTACGCGGGGACGGCGCTCCTCTTCAACCTGCGAAACCCGCCTTTTGACAGCCGTGCCGCCCGGCGCGCCGTGGCCGCCGCGATCGACCTGGAGCGCCTCGCCCGCGGCGTGGGCGGTGTTTTCCCCGCCCGCCACGGCTACATCCACCCCGCATCGGGATGGGCGCCACACGATTTGTTGCAGGAGTTCGACGAGGAGCGAGCGCGGCGGGTTTTGGGGCGTCTCGACCTCGGGCCGATCCGGATCCTCGCCCCCGACAACGATCCGGCGCGCCGGGAGGCGGCGCGGCAGGTGGCGCTCGCGCTCGTCCGGGCGGGCGCGGACGCGGAGGAGATAGCGGTCTCGCCGGAGCGATTGGGTCGAGCGATAGGTGAAGACGGCGCCCGCCCCACGTTCTCGCTCGCGGTCGGCGGGATCCCGTCGCTCGTATCCCACGACCCCGCATTTCTGACCGCGGTGTTCGGCACGGGACGACGCAACGCTCCGATCAACTACACCGGCTATCGGAGCCGTGAGTTCGACCGCGCTGCCGCGGAAACCGCGGCGACCACCGATCCGTCGGCGCGGTTGAATGCGGTCCAGAACGAACTCGAGGTCATCGCGCGCGATGCACCGGCGATCCCGCTCATGTTCCCGGAGCACGTCGTGGCCTATCGCCACGCGATTTACGACGACTGGGTGTTCGTAAAGGGGGAGGGCATCCTCGACAAGCAATCGTTCCTTCCGGGCCTCGCCGCCCAGGCTTCTGAAAGGGCGGGTGCGTCGCGCGGCATAGCACCACCGCCGCCGAGCGACGACGGGTTTCCCGCTCTCGAAGCCGCCGCGGCGGTGCTGTTTGCGGCCGGAGCCGTGCTGTTCGTGGCCGGCTTTCGGCGCAGCCGGAGGTGACCGGTGCCTCTTTTACGCAACCGCGGCCTCTGCGTCACGAGCGACCAGGGCGAGGACGCGGCGTCTGATGAGGCCGCTGAAGGGTCCCACGGCGCGCCAATAACGGGCGAAGGCCCGGCGCGCCGCGGCATCGGTTGCGCGGATGCGAGTTTCCGTGGCGAGCCGCGAGCCGGCTCCCTCCGTCGTCACGTTGAAGTTCCATGCGGCGGCGACGAACCCGGGGCGGTCGAAGTCGGCGAATTCGTCAGCCCCCACGCGGACGAGTGACCCGGCCGGGCGCCAGAACTTCCCCACGATTCCGAGGACGATCTCCTCGCCGGCGACGTCGTCGAGCACCGTAAAACCGGCGCGCACCAGGTCGTCGAGCGTGAACCTGCCCCCGCCGAGCCCGCGCAGCGCGAACAGGACGCGCACGAGTCGCGACGACGCGAAATCGGCGCGCCGAAGCGATGCGTACACCACCTCCGCCGGCGCGCCGACACCTGCTTCGTGACGGGAAACGAAGTCGTAGGTGGGCATCCAAAAATCGAGCCGCGTCGTTTCCATTTTCGGATCAGTTGGATGACGGGTCGAATGGCATGCGCGATAGGAGGCGGAACTGCCCACCTTTGCGCGCCAGCACATCACCCCACAGCCGCTCGGGTGCGTCGGTGAAGAGCTCCTCGGGCACTGCCGGTTCGACTATCCAATCGTCGCGCGCCAGCTCCGCTTCGAGTTGACCGGCCCCCCAACCGGAGTAGCCGGCAAAGACCCGGGCGCGCCGGATGCCGTCGATGACGATGTCGTCGACTTCGCCGGAGAGGAGACCGACCGTCCCGGTCACGACGATGCCGGCGAGGTCGGGATGCTCGAGATCGGCGAGCATGAGGGCCGCCTGTGGTTGCACCGGGCCCCCGATGAACACGGGCGCTCCTTCCGGGACGACCTCGGCGAATGCCGGGATTGCGTCGGCGACCTTCACGTGCGTCGGGCGGTTGAGAACCACGCCCAATGCGCCCTCCGGCGAGTGCTCGCAGATCAGCACCACAGTGTGTCGGAAGTTGGGGTCGAACAGGCTCCCGTTTGAGATCAGAAGCGATCCCCGCAAATCGTTCACGTGCGGCCCCGTCCCCCCACTACCCGGGCCTCGTGAGGCAGCGGGAACCAGCGCAGATGCTCGAAGTCGTCCGATACGGGCGTTCGTCCGTCGGTCACGCCTGGATCGATCTCCTCGGCGACGATTTCGGCGGCGGCGGCGAGGTACGCGTCGAGTCGCTCCTCCGGCTCCACCTGGCGCGCCACCGGGTACGTCATTCGTCCGTCGGCGTAGCTCACGTCGGTGAGGCTCGCCGGCGGCTCTGCCACCCCATCCCGGTGACGCCACAATCCGCTTTCCGGATCGAAGCTGTAATGCGGGAGGAGTTTCCACCCGTGGGTGGCGACGAACTCGACCGCTCGGAGGATGAAGTCGAACACGCCCTCGGAGATGAAGTAGTTGAAGTTGACGCGTATCCATCCCGGCTTGATCCCTTCGCAGCCGCGACCGATCTCACGTTGGAACTCGACCGAGCGATCGATGTCGATCCCGAGCAGGCGGTGACCGTAGGGACCGGCACACGAGCAGCCGCCGCGGGACTGAATACCGAAGAGATCGTTCAGGAGCGCAACCACGAAGTTGTGATGGAGATAGCCGCGCTCGTGCCGCACGACGAACGAGACGATGGAAAGGCGTTCCGCATCGAGGTTGCCGAGGATTTCGATCGCCGGGTTTGCCCGCCACCGCTCGACGGCGCGCCGGATGAAGGACTCTTCCCGGCGCCGGATCGCGTCGGCGCCGACCGTGGTCTTGAGTTGGAAAACGACGCCGGCGCGAATCGACTCCACTATCGCGGGCGTCCCACCCTCCTCGCGATGCTCGACCTCGTCGAGGTAACGATGTTCGAGCGGGTTCACGTACCACACGGTTCCACCACCGGGAACGGTGGGAACGCGATTCCGAAAGAGTTCCCGGCGCGCCACCAGTACTCCCGGGGTGCCGGGGCCTCCGATCAGCTTGTGCGGTGAGATGAACACCGCGTCCTTGTACGAAAGCGGGTCGTCGTCGGGGTTCATCTCGATGTCCACGTACGGCGCGGCCGCCGCGAAGTCCCAGAAGGAAAGCGCGCCGTGACGGTGGAGCAACGTTGCTATGGAGCGCGTATTGGTGACGATTCCGGTGACGTTCGACGCGGCCGAAAACGATCCGATTTTCAGCGGGCGCGCCGCATGCTTCGCCAGCTCCTCTTCGAGATGATCGAGGTCGACGTGGCCGTCGGCATCTTCCCGGATAGTGATGACGTCGGCGATCGATTCGCGCCATGGAAGCTCGTTCGAATGGTGCTCGAACGGACCGATGAATACGACCGGACGTTCGTCGCGCGGGATCGCGGCCGCAAGGTGGTACTTGTCGTCGAGCTCGGGCGGGACCGCGAGGTTGAGGACTCGCACCATCTTGTCTATCGCCGCCGTCGAGCCCGAGCCACAAAAGATCACCGCGTGCTCGTCGTTGCCTCCGACCGCGTTGAGGATGATGCGGCGCGCCTCTTCCCGAAAGCGGGTCGTTTGAAGACCGGTGCCGGAGGACTCCGTGTGGGTGTTGGCGTACAACGGCAGGACGACGTCGCGAATGAAATCTTCGATGAACTCGAGGGACCGGCCGGACGCCGTGTAGTCGGCATAGGTCACGCGCCTGAGGCCGTACGGCGTCGGAATTGCTTGATCGTCACCGATGACGGCGGCGCGGATGGTCTCGATCAGCCGGTCCGAATCACCCATGCATTCGAGCGTACTGCGCCGCGAATCACGCGGGGTATGCCTTCTCCACCTCGGCGAAGGGGCTGAGACCCCACGTGCCCATCGACTTGATGAGGCGCGCCGGTCCCTCGGCGACGATGAGCTTGCGTCGGCGCGCCTCTTCCCAACCGAGTGAACCGGTGTGCCACTGCATCAACGACTCGGAGTCGGTCGTCACTACGACGTCCTCGTGACCGCCGGGGTTCTTGAGACAGACTTCGGTGTCGGCGCGATCGAGCACGACCCAGAACCTGTTCTTCTCCTCCAGATCGGTGAGGTCGAAGCGGATCGCCACGCGCTTTGAAGGGACGCTTGCGCGGGCGGCGGTGCGCGCCATCGCCCACAACATGATGTGCGGGTCGAGATGCTCGGGAGCGACCTCGAGCCACCGTGCACCCCAGCGGCCGAGCGCAAAACACACGTCGACGAGGTCATGGCCGCAGGGCGTCAACTCGTAGACGTTGCCGCGCCCGCCGGGGGGCCGCGTTCGGGCGAGGACGCCGATATCGGTCAGCCGGTCGAGTCGCTGCGAAAGGAGCGCGCGCGGCATCCCCGGCGCGCCCTCGAGGATCTCTTTGAACGTTCGACAGCCGAGAGCGAGGTTGCGGATGATGAGCGGCGTCCACCGCTCCGCAAAGATTTCCGCACCTCTCGCAATCGGGCAGTACTGCTTGTAGGTCTTCACCGACACAGCATGCCCGGGTCCGGCCGCGGCGCGCAAGTTCACTTTTTGGCCTTGAGCTTCGGGGCGGTGACGATCATGCTCGTCGTGACGCGGGACTCGACTCGAAGGGGAGAGACATGACGACGGTATCGACCGAACTGGGCGAACGCGACGCCCGCGCCCTCCGAGGCGCCTTTTCGGGCGACGTGATCTTCCCGCAGGAGGCGGGCTACGAGGAGGCCCGAAGGGTGTGGAACGGCTCCATCGACAAGCATCCCGCGGCCGTGCTGCGCCCGGTCGACGAGTCCGCCGTAGCCGCGGCCCTGTCGTTCGCCCGCAGCCGCGGCCTCGTCGTCTCGGTGCGCGGCGGGGGCCATAACGTGGCCGGATTCGGCACCTGCGACGGCGGGATCGTCATCGATCTGTCGCGCATGCGCGACGTCGAGGTCGACCCGACGGCGCGCCGTGCGTCGGTCGGAGGCGGGGCCCTGTGGTCCGACGTCGACACCGTCACCCAGCAGCACGGCCTGGCCGTCACCGGGGGGTTGATCTCGAGCACCGGGGTGGGGGGCTTCACGCTCGGCGGCGGGATCGGCTGGATGCAGCGCAAGCACGGCCTCGCCTGCGACAGCCTCGTCTCGGTCAGACTGGTTACCGCCACCGGCGACGTGGTCGACGTCTCCGCCGACAGCGATCCCGAGCTGTTCTGGGCACTCCGGGGGGGCGGCGGGAACTTTGGGATCGCGACGCGCTTCGAGTTCGACCTCCACCCCTTGGGGCCGGAGGTCGCCGCGGGGCTGGTCTTCTACACCCGAGATGGGTACCACGACGTGGTGAGGGGGTTCCGTGAGTTCGCGTCCGGCGCGCCCGACGAAGCAATGGCGGCGTGCGTCTCTCGTCTTGCTCCCCCCGCACCTTTTCTTCCCGAAGAGCATCATGGAAAGCCGGTGGTCGCGGTAGCCGGCTTCTTCGCGGGGCCGGCGGAGGAGGGCATGGAGGTGCTCCGCCCGCTCAAGGAGCTCGGCGCGCCGATCGGCGACGTCCTGATGCCCCGGCCCTACCTGCAGTTGCAGTCGATGCTGGACCCGTCGTGGGGCCCCGGCTTCGGCAACTACTGGAAAGCCGAATACCTGCGCGGGTTGCCGGACGAGGCGATCGACGTCCTCGCGGCGGCGCTCGACGCCATCACATCCCCCCTGTCGGACTTCAAGATCCCGATGCTCGGCGGGGCAGTTGCTCGTGTCGGCGAAGACGACACCGCCTACGGACATCGCGGCGCGCCGTTCGTGCTCAACATCAATGCCAGGTGGGGACCGGGCGACGCCGAGGACCCGCACGTGGCGTGGACTCGTTCTTTGTGGGATTCGATGCAGCCGTTCTCCGACGGGGGTTCGTACGTGAACTTCATGGGCGAGGAGGGAGGCGCCCGGGTGCGCGCCGCCTACGGCGAAGAGAAGTACGGGCGGCTCGTGGCGGTGAAGGATCGTCTCGACCCCGACAACATCTTCCGGCTCAACCAGAACATCGTTCCATCGGCGGGCGCCAAAGGCGGGTAGGCGGGCGCTTTCTGCGCGTCGGCTTGCGCCAGCCGAAAGCAGGGGCGCACAAAGGCGGAAATCCGGGACGGGAGGGTTCGCCCGCGGCAGTCTGTAGCGAGTGAGAGCCTGGCCGCCGCCCGAGACCCACCGCAGTCGTAGACATCCCCGGCAGGCGCGATTCGGCACCGACCGGCTCGGGAGCTTCCGCTACGCACGGTGCAAGCGCTTCCTGCGCCCGGGAGCGGTCATGCGTAGGGCCGGGTTCCGTGCCGCACGTTAGGACCGAGATCACAGAGATCACCACCGGGCTCGCCATGCTCGGGCATGCGTCTTTGGCGGCCGCGCTCGCCGCCCGGCCGCCGGAGATGCGCGGGGTCGACGAACGGCTGTGGACGCGGATAGAGCACTGGCATCGTGAGGGTGCCCATGCCGCGGAGTTCGCCGCGGCGTGGGCGAACGGAATCGCGTTCTCGCTCGCCGACGATGGGCTGAGGGGCCGGCGGCCGTTGACGGTCGAGTGGAAGGGGCCGTACCGCCAACCCGGCTACGACCTGGTGCCGGCGGATCTCCGCATCGACCACGTCTACCTCGTGTCGTGCAAGTACCTGTCGAAGATCCTGTTCAACGCGTCGCCGTCGTTCTTGTTCGATCGTCTCCTCGCCGACCGGAAGGGGGGCGGGCGTGATTGGTATCTCGACGTCGGCCCCCAGGCCTATTTCGATCTCTACCGTGAGGTCCGTCGGGCGCTGGGCGGCGACGTGTCGCTCCCGGCAGACCCACAGAATCTCGATCCGGCAGCGCGCGAGCGCTTGCGGCGGGTCCTGATCGGATCGTGGCCGGGGGAGGCCGCGGGCGCCTACCGCGCGTTCTGCGGCGACATCGCAGACGCGTCGGCGAGGCGGTGGCAAAGCGCACTCGAGGCGCGGAACGGACACGAAGAGATGCTGTGGCGCCTTCTGCGTCTATCGGGCGCGCCCTATTTCGTGCTCGGCGCGTCCGCGCGCGGATCGCTCCGACTGCGGATCTACACGCCCTGGGACTGGCGGAACGAGTTCGCGTTGAAAGCTTTCGATGTGTGGGGAGATGCCGCGGCCGGGCAACCGATCGTCCGGTGGCGTGCGGTCGTCCATCGGTACGTCCACGGCGACGACGTCGCGGTCGATGGTCACGTGGAGATCCGCTGGAGCCACGGCCGCTTCGCCGGTCACCCGGAGGCCAAGGTCTATCTCGATACCGCCCACGAACACGTTCCCGGTTACGCCCCCCTTGTTGCAGGCTGTGCGTTGCCGGCGCGCCAACTCGATTTTTCGCTGGGCGATTCGTGAGATCGCACCGGGGTCATGTGCCGAAGGTGACCTGCCCCTTCAGCTCGCCCTTTTGGTTCGGTACGAGTTCCACCCACGTAGTTCCCGGCTTGAGCGCGATTTCGTCGCCGTCCTTGGTCCGGTAAACGACCCGATCTTTGGGGTTCTCCCTCGTCCACATCGCTTTGATTACGCGGCCGTCCCTGAAGACGAGAGCCCGTCCGGAGCCGGTGACGTCGATGATCTCGATTGACGGATTTCCGGCGACGTCCACGATCTTCCTCGAATTGACGACTGTGTGTTCCTCGATGATGAGGTTGTCGACTCCGATCTGTTGGCCCGATTCGGAAGTCAACGGAGCGCCGCGATCCGAACGAAGCCACTTCCCCTGCGCCCATTCGTAGTCGACGGTCACCTCGGGACTGAACTCGACCGACACCGTACGCGCGCGGCGCGATTTTGCCGGGAGCTCACCGAACAAGAAGGTGTCTTCGGGTGGGGGACTTCGGTACTCCTTCGCCCCCAGCTTGCGCAACAACTTTGTGTCGCCGTAGAGCGTGTGTTCGAGCGAGATCCCCGTGCGCGGGATGCGCTGCATCGCCTCGCCTGCGCTGTCCTCATCGATAAGAACGACGCCGGCGTCGTCGAGGAAGTCGCGGACGATGTCGTTTCCACCCGCCGCCGCAAGAATGCGCGTGATCGGCATCATGATGGCCGGATCGACCTGGCGCGAGCTTCGCACGGGACCCGCCTTCGACGAGTCACTGCAGTGATAGATCGCCATGAACCGCGTCTGGCCGCCTTCAACCAGTTCCTCGTACACGACCTCGGCCTCTTCGAGGCCGGAGAGCGGGTAGGCGACCGGATTGTTTTCGATCTTCACCGCGACTGCGGGACGGGCGAGGACCTTCGTATTCGTGGGCTCCACGCCGCTGAGCGGACATTCCGGCGCCGGGGGCGGCGTTGCCTCGGAGGCCGCTTCTTGGTCGGGTGCGGGTTGATCGTCGCCCCCCGAGCATGCCGCCAGCACGAGCAAAGCGCCTGCCGCGGCGGCGCACCATTTCCTACCTCTCATAGCTGAATGATCCTTTCACGTCGCCTCGATCGTCCGGGACCAGTGCAATCCATGTGCGTCCCGGCGCGAGCACCATTTCGTCACCCGCGCGGGTCTCGAACCGGACCGGGTCCTCGACTGCGTCGCGCACCCACCGGCCGACGATGGCGCGCCCGTCGCGGAACAGGACCGCTCTGCCGGATCCGGTCACGTCTTCTATTTCAGGAGACGGCGACCCCAGCACATCGCCGACGTCGGAGAAGTTGATCGTGTGCTCTTCGACCAACACGTTGTCGGCGGTCAGCTGATCACCGGTTTCGGACAGGGTTGCGGTGCCGTTGTCGGAGCGGGCCCATGCATCCCCGTTCCATTCGTACGCGGCGGACGCTCCGGCGCTAAAGGTGATGTCGATGGTGGTTGTGCGCCGTGCCCGACCTTTTAGTTCTCCAAACGCAAAGATGTCGTCGGCAGGGGCTTCGTCGAATTCGTCACGTCCTGCCTTCCGCAAGGCGGTGCTGTTGGCATACAGCGTGTGCTCCATGCTTATACCGGCCCGCTCGATGCGCACCATAGCGGCACCGGCGCCGTCCTCGTCGATCAGCACGACGTCTTCTGCGGCAAGCGCCTCCCGCACCGTGTCGTTGCCGCCCGCCGCCGCGAGGATCAACGTGTACGGGCTCATGATCGCGGGGTCGATCGCGCGCGCGCTCCTTACGGGTCCGATCTTGGCCGCGTCGGTGCAGTGATAGATCGCCATGAAGCGCGTCAGCCCACCCTCTACCGGTTCCTCGTAGACGACTTCGGCGCGCTCGAGTCCCGACAGGGGATACGCGACCGGGTTGTTCTCCACCTTCACGGCTACTGCGGGGCGGCGGGCCAGCGCGTCGCGCGCCGGCTTCCGGTTTGTGAGGGGGCAGCGCGTAGCTTCGACGAGCCCTCCGACAATCGGAAGCTCGCCGGCCTTATCGCGGAGCAGGAAGAACAGCCCGACCGCCAGCAGCGCGATGCCGGCAGCGATTGCGGCGGCGCGCTTTCCTCTGCTCGACAGGGTTCCTCCTCGATGTTCGTCGTCCGTCGCCGGCGGGGGCTACCGATCCGTGCCCGCTCCGCCACGCGACACCTATAACGGTCCCTCGGTTTTCGTCGCAGCGGAAGGTATCACGGCATTTCTTGCTGACACCGCATTCTGCCTTTGCTAGCCTGCGCGGGTGGAGGGGAGGTGTCTGAAGAAGTCGTTTGCCTTGCTTGTCGCGGTCGCGATCGCGGCGCCCTTTTCTGTCGCGCCCGTCGAGGCGACGTCCCAAGCAATTCGTTCGAACGAGCGGTACACCGTCCGGCAAAAGAAGATTCGCAACGGCCTTGTCTTCTACCGGATACGTGACAACAAGGGACCCAACCAAATTCGCGTTCTAGAAATGGATCCCGCCACCGAGCTGACGCTCGATGTGGAGCTGGCAAACGACACGATCCCGGGGCACGAACGCACGAGCTCGATGGCAACGCGCAGGAATGCCGTGGCCGCGATCAACGGCGACTACACGGTTCTCCCGAGTAGTCCGTATGCGGGACGGCCCGTGCATACGTTTGCGGAGGACGCTCGTCTCGTTACGTCGCCGCTCCTGTTCGGGCGTAACTTTGCGATCGCGCAGGATGAATCTGCAACGTTCGTGGGCCATCCCAAGTTTCGCTCGACTCTGACACAAGCGGACACGGGTGAGGCGTGGCGTATCGATGCGTGGAACGACGTACCTACGACCGATACCTTCACGATTCTGACCCCCGAGGGGGGTTCGACCTACCGGCCGCCGTTCGATGCATGCTCGGCGCGCCTATTCCCACAAGGTTCGGTTAGCTGGGGTGAAGAACAGGTCGGCATATCGCAGAGCTTCACCGTCGATGCAGTCAAGTGTGCCGCCAGCCGTATGGCGCGCCGCGGTGGATTCATCTTGACGTCTCGCCTCGGCGGCGAGAAAGCGTTCTCTATGAACCAATCTCTCGTCGCAGGCGAGACCGTGCATCTTTCGTGGTCGACGGGATGGCCCGGCATTGTCGACACCGTCGGCGGCAATCCCTCGCTCCTCGAAAACGGGACCATCACCGCGGAAAGCTGCACGGGGTCGTCCTTTTGCAACCGGCACCCGCGCACGGGCATAGGCGTCACCGTCGAAGGAAAGATATTGCTGGTCACGGTCGACGGGCGGCAGCCGGGTTGGTCGGTCGGCCTCCGCATCCCGGCGTTCGCAAAGTTGATGAAGCGCCTCGGCGCGGTGTCGGCCCTCAACCTCGACGGCGGAGGCTCCACGACTATGTGGTTGCAAGGCAAGATCAAGAACCGGGTGTCCGACGCGTCGGAGCGCCCGGTCGGATCGAGCATCCTGGTTCTGCGCGGAAGAGACGCGGACGAACCCGTCCCGCTGCCTTTCCCCGGGCCTTTCCCGACCCCTAGCCCGGTGCCGACGCCGGGTTTCGAGGACCTACCGGAGCTCCACAACCTGCCGGAGCCGGATCGCGCCGAGTTCGCAGGGCGTGGCGCGTGCCGGCCGCTTAACGACCCGGCTTCTACCGGAGGACTCCTCGACATGATCGAATCCGGCCGTCACGGCCGGGCGAGGTCCTTCGCCCCCGCGCTTCGGCGCGCCCTCGAGGTCTTTCGTGACGAACGAACCTGCCGAAGCCTCCTCGGGCTTCCCCGGCGCTGACCGCCGTCCGCTCCTCGTCACCGGTTCGCACCGCTCGGGGACGACGTGGGCCGGAAAGATGCTGGCGCACTCCGGCACCTTGGGATACATCCACGAGCCGTTCCTGCCCAGCAGGGCCCCGGGATGGCTTTCGGAACCGATGCCGTACTGGTACATGTACATCTGCGCCGACAACGACCACCTATATCGGAGCGCACTCGAGCGGGTCGTGAACCTGCGCTTCCCGGTGCGGGCTTCACTCGCCCGGACGCGTACCCTCAGGCAACTTGCGCTGCAGATCCCTGAGTGGGTGAAGACCATCGACTACCGTCGCCGCCGTCTTCGTCCGCTGTTGAAGGATCCTTTGGCTTTGTTCTCGGCGCCGTGGCTGGCGGATGTCTTTGAGGCACAGGTAGTCGTGATGATTCGTCACCCGGTCGCGTTCGTGGGAAGCATCAAGAAGCTCAACTGGGGATTCGACTACGAGCGAAACTGGCTCGCCCAGGAGCTGTTGATGCGCGACCTGCTGGGCCACCGGGCTCACGAGTACCTCGGTTACCGGGGTGAGGTCGATCTCGTTGGTGAGGGGATCGTGATGTGGAACTCGATCTACGACGTCGTCTCCCGTTTTCGCCGCGAGCGGCCGGAGTGGCAGTTCGTGAAGTACGAGGACGCGGCAAAAGAACCCCTCGCCGCGTTCGAATCCCTCTACCGGGCGCTCGAGTTGCCGTGGACGCCCGAAGCGGCCGACGCGATCCGGAACGACACGCACGCCGGCAATCCGAAAGACGTATCACGCGGCCGCCGTCGTCAAGTAAGACGCAACAGCCGCGCTGCGACCGCAACCTGGTCTCGGCGCCTGACGGATGACGAGGTAAAGCGGGTGGCCGAGGAAACCACGGAGGTTGCAGCCCGCTTCTACGAGCCCGACGAACTCACGCGCCCGTAGAGAAGTCGGCCCTACGCGGGCGGCTCGAACGACTCCTGGAACGCATCCCACAGCTCTTGCTGGGCATCCCAATTTTCCTCGTGGGTTTGGAAGTTGAGCGCAAAGCCGTAGTCCTCGAACGCAACGCCGAGGTTGTAGGCGTGGAGTGCCGCGCCTCCCTCCGAATAGGTGTATTCCCACAGCGCGGCGTTGTCGCTGCCCTTGAACGAGACCTGCTCGATACCGATCTCCTCGTAGTCTTCGTGTTCCGCGCCGAACGACTCCGACTGGTCCTCCCATGCCGCAACCGCGTCGTCACCGGGCGGGCTCTGCCAGTCGAGGCGCAGGTAGCTGCGGGTGGTGGGATCGCGGAAGTCGATGCAGTCGGCGTCACATGACCCCTCCTGTATCTCCCACTCCGGCGGATGGGAAATCGAGAACCCGGGATCGTCGTACGTGAACGTCTCCCAGTCGGCGGGGACAGCTCCCGACGGCTCTTCGCCGGTCTCCTCCTCGGCCGGCGCCTCATCTTCGGGGCGGTTGCCCTGATCGGCCGGCGCGGCGTTCCTCGGTTGCTCCCGGTCCCCGCCGCCCGCGCCGTCGCGAGAATTGAGGAGAGCGGCGGCCGCAAGCACTGCGATCAGCAGTAGGGCGAGCGCCGCCGTCCACATCAACCCGCGCCTCGTGCTCTTCTCGGCCGCCGCGGCAGGGGGGCGGCGGCGCGGCGGCCGTTCTGTCGGCGCCGGCTCCGGGGGCGCGATCTCGGTGGGGGTGGCGGATTCCGCGGCAACGGTCGGCGCGGCTCCCGCATCCGAGGAGTCGCGCAACAGCGCCCGGAGCGCGGGAGGCTTCACGCGGGCGTCGGGATCTTTGTGCAGCAATGCGTCGAGGGCGGGGCGAAGTGCACCCGCGCGCGTAGCGGCGCGCGGTTCGTCGTGCACGATCGCGGTGAGGGTGGCGATCGACTGCCCTCGATCGAAGGGCCCGACCCCTTCCACCACGAAGTAAAGCGTGGCACCCAAAGACCACAGGTCGGTGGCGGGCGTCACCTTCTCGCCCGTTGCCTGCTCCGGCGCCATGAATTTGGGCGAGCCCATGACCATGCCGGTTCCGGTGATCTTGGGATCGTCGGTAACCGCGGCGATGCCGAAGTCGGCCAGCTTGACTCGACCGTCATCGGGGACCATGACGTTCGCCGGCTTGATATCGCGGTGGACGATGCCGGCGGCATGCGCCGCCTCGAGAACATCGAGAAGCTCGAGGCCTATCTCGGCGGCGCGCTCGGGCGCGACCGGCCCGTCGCGGTCGACGATGTCTTGGAGCGTGGGGGCGTCGACCAGCTCCATCACGATGTAGACATGATCGTCCTGCTCGATGGCGTCGTAGACGGTCACTACGCCGGGATGGGTGAGCCCGGCCGCGGCGCGCGCCTCCCTGAGCGCCCGGGCGCGCAGGGACTCTCGCTCGTCGTCGCTCAGCGACGAGGGAAAGTTCACCTCTTTGACCGCCACCTCGCGGCGCAAGACCCCGTCCTCGGCGCGCCACACCGTACCCATGCCGCCGCTGCCGAGACGGCCCGAGATCGTGTAGCGGTCTGCGATCTTCTTCGCAACCGGTGTCGAAGCCATATCGGTTCGGTCTACCCCGATCCGCGGTGGCGATCACCCGCCGGCGGAGGGAACTGCCGGGCGCGCGGAGAACACAAACGATGATGGAGGCGATCACTGGAAAGAGAAGGCGCGCCTCGCGCAACCCCGGAGCCCTTGTGCTCGCTTTGGTTATCGCAGCCACGATGGCGGCGTCGCCCCGGGCGGTGGGTGGGGAGGTCGAAGCCCGGGGCGTTCAAGGAAAGAGCACGCTCGTCGGTCACAGTCCGCTCATGAACCGCGGGATGAACGCGGCCCTAGCGGTGCACAACGATCACGCCTACGTCGGAAGCCGTACGGACGGTCTTCATCCGAATGCCGGCGTGATGGTGGTGGACGTCTCGGATCCGTCGGCGCCGGAGGTCACGGGGCAGATCGGCCCCCCGAACGAAGGGTTGCCGGGCGAGACATCGCGTGAATTGCGGGTGTGGCGCGACGAAGACGCGCTCATCGTGCTCAACCTCGCGTCCAACTGCAGCCCGCTCATCCACGCCTGTTCGCCGACGCAGGCGGTAATGGACGACAACTATCGCTTCTATGACGTCTCCGGTGACAACGCGGGCGCGCCCGAGTTCGTTTCCGAATACGTCCCCACGCACAACCCGCACGAGTTTTACCTGTGGGTGGATCCGAATCGCAAGGGCCGGGCACTGCTGTTCCAGTCGTCGCCGTCTGGACAGGCGGCCCAACTGGTCGTCACCGATATTTCCGGCTGGCGTGAAGGCAAGTTCAAAGAGCTCGGAACGTGGACGACCGTCATTCCCGACCCCCAGACCGATAACCGGCTGCATTCGCTGACGGTCTCCAACGACGGCACGCTCGCATACGTGGCGTATCTCGGAGGAGGCTCGTTCATTCTCGACGTGTCCGAGTTCAAGAAGGGCGTGAAGAACCCGGAGGCGAAGCTGGTGACGCCGCTGCAAAACCGCGTCAGCTGGGGCGACCCCGGCGCGCATAGTGCGGCGAAGCTTCCAGGACGCGACTGGATGCTCGTCACCGACGAGGTGTACGGAAGGATCCCCGGCCTGCTCCCCGACCACGGTTGTCCGTGGGGATGGACGCGCCTCGTGAACATCAGAAATCCGGCGCGCCCCAAGGTCGTCTCGGAATACAAGATCGAACAAAACAAAAAAGCGTTCTGCTCGTCGCCGGACAACACCCCAGATCGCAACACCTTGTCGTCGTGGTCGGCGCACAATCCGACGTTGACGCGCAACCTAGCGTTGATCTCGTGGCATGCAGGCGGCCTTCAGATCGTGAATTTGAAAAATCCGGCGTCGCCCAACCAAGCCGCGGAGTTCGTTCCCGACCCACTTCCGGCGGTCGTGACCGAAGACCCGGCGCTGTCCTCGGGGCGAGACAAGGTCGTCGTGTGGTCGTTCCCGATCGTCGTCGACGGCCTCATCTATGTGGTCGACGTCCGCAACGGCCTTTACATCCTCGACTACGAGGGCAAGTTCGAACGCGAGATCGCCGGCACGAGGTTTCTGGAGGGGAATTCGAACCAGGGGGATGCGCTCCGGTTCGAGCGGCCGTGAAAGTCGAGCTAAGGAATCACGAACTTCTTTGTGGTTGCGAACGAATCCGCGTAATGCGTCTGGGGCCCGACGTGGACGTGCGCGTCGACGTCTCCACCGGTCTCGTCGAGCATGAAGCCGCGCAGGACCGTCCCCTTTCTTGCGCCGATGGTCTGGAGCGGCACCTGCACGGATGCGAAACCATCGGCCGCATCGTAGGTTCCGGTGGCGCCCTGGTGTTGCATTAGCGAGCCGTCCTTCATGAGCTCGAACAAATAGAAGCGTCCCTGAGGGCCTGTGCCGGCGACCGCCTCGGCAATGAAAGTTCGTTTGCCGGTCGTGAACACCCACTCGATCCCAGGCGCCTCGGGATAACCGCCGGCGCGTGGAAGCATGCCGTCGATGCCCAGGCGAATGTCGATGGTTTTCCCGACGCGTGCAACCTCGAGGTAAACGACATCGAGCGCCGGGGGCCCGTCACCGGAGGGGTCGTCGCCCAGCCGCTTGTACTTCGGCGCGCCGCTCGCGACCGCCGACGACAGGACAAACGTCAGAACGAGCAAAACCGAGAATGTTCGTCGCATCGCTCCGTATCTTCGACGACGACCGGCATCTTCCTGTCGACGGCATCGTTTGACGCGTTCCTGCACCTCGACTAGCGTCGCCCGCCGAGAGCCCTTGCGGCTCTTTTTGTTTGCCCTCAACCGTTTGATGGAGGTGCAGTGTCCGGGAAACGAACGGCGGTGTTGTCGCTCGTCGTGTTGCTCGTGCTCGGCGGGCCGGCGGTGCTGGCGAGGCACCGCTCGTTCACGGGAGAAGCTCTTTACTACGCGGACGAGTACGACGGGTCGACGATGGCATGCGGAGGCGTCTACCGCCCGTGGAAGATGGTTGCCGCCCATCGCAAGCTCCCGTGCGGCACGAGACTGCGCGTGAAGAACCTCGCCAACGGAAACGTCGTGAAGGTCACGGTGAGGGATCGCGGCCCGTTTGGGACCACCGCGAAGCTCGACGTGTCGCGGCGCGCCGCGAAGCAGCTCGGATTCATCACCGCAGGACGCGCCCGCGTCAGGGTACGCATCCTGCACGACTAGCGTGCTAGTCCCGAAGAGTCGCCGTACCCGTCCATTCGCCCGTCGCGACAAGACCTCCCCCTGAAGCTTCATGCGTTCCCATCCACTTTCGGAGAGCTGCGTCGCGCACCGCGGTGACCGTCAGATATGCGGGGTTACTTGCCTGAGAGTGGTTGGCGTAGCGAATTTCGATGGTGCCCTTGCGTCCGTCGTACGTATAGGCAGCTCCTCCGGTGGTGGGGAGCGGCCGCGATGGAGAAGGGCCCACCTCGCCGCTCAACGTATAGGTCTTCCCCCGGAAGGAGACGTGGACGTTCGGTGCTCGAAGCGGGTCTCCCGTTTCGTACTCGATGTTCCCGCGGAAAGAATCCTCGAGGCCGAGGCCCTGCAATTCGGCGACCAGACGCGAACTGTTGGTCACGTGGCGGAGCAGGGTCCAGGTGCCGTCGCTATGGAGAACACTGATCTCGCTCACCGCGAAGTTCCGGTTTCGAAGGTCGCCAATCAATACGGAGTCGCAGCGATACACGACGACGACAAGGAGGTCGCCCGGCTCAAGGCCGTTCTTCGGTAGAAGGGCAGCGGTTTCGTCACAATCGCTTGCATCCCACGTGACCGAAGTCTTTTTTTCATCGGCCGCGGATGGGCCGGCCATCAGTATGGCAACCAGCACCACAGCGGCCATTCTCCCGGCGTTCACGCTCCTCCTTGCGAGCGCAGAGATTCGACTCGACCGGCACGAGTCTAGTACTCGACGTCTACCGAAGTCACTGCCTTGGTCATCGAGTTGATGACGCCCTGGAGCTGCATGAGCTTCATCATGTTGCCGGAGATCTTGAGCTTCCCCTGCATGAACGCGTTTTGCGCGTTGAGCTCGCCCTTGCTGATGCCGGCGGCGGTGGCGTAGTTCTGCGTGATCGTCGCCTCGGCATCGGCCAGCTCGCCGAGCGCAACTTCGGCCGCTCCATCCTCGAGCTTGAAGTAGTACTTGGCCTCACCGTCGGGTGCGTCGGTGACCACCTGCTGGATCTTCGCAGTCTGACCACCGGCCGCGGTCTTGAAGTCGTCGGAGGAGTTGAGGGCGGACGTGATCTGGCTCGCCCATTCTTCGGACAGGAACTTGACGGCCACGGGTGCCTCCTTGAATCGGGAATGATGCCGGCTTCGGAGCGAGAATCTACCCTTTTGACGATGAACCCACCCGATCCGCGCCCCGCGGCTACCCTGGTGCTGTTGCGGGATGCGCCCGCGGGCATGGAGGTCCTACTCACGACGCGGCCGCGGACCATGAAGTTCATGGCCGGCGCGGTGGTGTTCCCCGGGGGGGCGGTCGCTCCCGCCGATCTCGATCCCCGCTGGCGTGAGGCATCCCGCCGGTCGCCCGCCGATGCCGCCGTCGCGCTGGGCATGGAGGACGAGCGCGCCGCGCTCGGTACCTTCGTGTGCGCACTCCGAGAAGCGTTCGAGGAAGTCGGTTTCCTCCTCGGCGACGGCCCCCTCGGTCGTCTACGGCGCGCCGACGCAGACCGACCGCAGCGGTTTCTCGATGCGTGCCTCGACGGCGGGATCGTGCTCGGGACGGACCGACTCGTGCCGGCGGGGCGGTGGGTTACCCCTTTCGGATCGCCGGTTCGCTTCGATGCGAGGTTTTTCCTGGCGGCGGTCCCCGAGGAATGGGAGGCGGCGCCCGATTCGGCCGAGGTCGCCGCGTGTCGCTGGATGCCGCCCCACGCCGCCCTCGACGATCTTGCCGCGGGGCGAGCGCTCATGGCACCTCCCACGATCGAGATGCTTCAGCGGCTGTCCGATTTCGATTCCGCGGCCGCCGCGCTGTCCTCGCCTGAGTCGACCGCGCCTGCGATCCTCTCCGTCCGGCTGTCGCCGGTCGTGCGGGTGGTGCTCGCCCCGAATCCCGGGATCATGACCGGCCCCGGCACGAACACGTACGTGGTCGGTTCCGGCCGCTGCGTGGTGATCGACCCGGCGGTCGACGACGACGACTACCTGGAGGCCGTCGTCGCCGGCGCGCCCGGCGGCATCTCCGAGATCTTGGTCACGCACCGTCATCCCGATCATGTCGGCGGAGTCGCGGCGCTGACGGCGCGCACGAGTGCCCCGGTGCGCGCCTACGGCGACGCTCCGGCAGGCGGCGTCGCCGTGGCTCCGCTAAGCGACGGAGGTGTCGTCGAGACGACCGCCGTCCGGCTCGAGGCGATTCACACGCCGGGCCACGCCCGGGACCATCTCTGCTTTCTTCTCGATGGAGCCGATCTGTTCTCCGGCGACGTCATCCTGGGGGAGGGAACGTCGGTCATCGCACCGCCCGACGGGGACATGGATGCTTTCCTCGACACTCTCCGCCGCCTCGGTGCCGTCCACCTCGAGCGCATCTATCCGGGGCACTTTCGTTTCCTGGATGGTGGTGACGAAGTCGTGCGCACTCTCATCGAGCACCGCCGACAACGGGCGGCCGCGATCTTGGACGCGCTGGGCGACGACTCGAAGACACCGGCGGAGATCGTCGCGAAGGTCTACGGGGATACGCCAGGAGTGCTTCATCCGGTCGCGGAGTACTCCGTCCTGGCGCAGCTTGAGAGCGCGGAGCGGGACGGACTTGTGGAGCGAGCCGAGGAGGGTTGGAGGCGCCGGTGATATTTCTGGTCGACTTGAGGTGACGGACTCGGAGTCGCGTCGTTAGATGGAACAAGACGTCTTCTACGAAACCGCGAGAGAGATGCGCCGCACGAAGCGACAGGTTGTAACCCGCGGAAGCTGGCGATGGTCGGTGCGCGTCGCCGAGATGGTTGCGTGGTCGATGACGCTCCTCGTCTTGATCGCAGTTTTGCTGGGGACCGACGACCCCGCGCCGCGCCGCGCCGCGCTCGGCGTCACCGCCGCCCTGGGACTTTGGCTTGTCGTCCTTTTCCGCGTACTGCTTCCGCGCGTCGGACGGCACCGGTGGGTGTTGTCGGTCGCACTCGTCGTGGATCTCGGGTTCGCCGCCGCATTGTTCGCCATCCTTCGCACCGAGGTTCCCTCGATGCAGCTCGTGTTCGTTCCGGTGATCGTGGCGGTCGCCTTGCTCGGACGGTTGGAGGAGGCGGTGGCGGCACCGGCGCTTGCGTTCGCCGCGTATTGGGCGATTGCGGCCAGCGCGGGCGCATCTCCGGATCCCGCGGTTCTCGTTCTGACCGGAGGCATCTTCTTCATGAGCGGCGCCACTGCGGGTCTGGTCGCGGATGAGTTGCGACGTCACCTGCGCGCCGAACACGAGGAGCATCGGCTTGCGACCGCGGTTCGACACCGGCTGATGGCGGTGCTGGACGCGGTTGACGAGGCAATTGTGTTTTCCGATCGCGTGGGTGTGGTCCGGGTCGTCAACCGCCGCGCCGCCGAGCTGTTCGACCTGGAGGGAAACGACTACCTCGGCGCTCCGCTGGTCCAGCTGCTTCGCACGCTCGCGCGGAAGACGGAGGATCCCGAGGGCTACATGGAAACGTTCCAGCACCTGCGGGACGACCCCGGTGCGGAATTGCGGGTCGATCTGGAACAGATCCTTCCGGCGCGCCGACGTCTTCAGCTCTACTCGGGGCCGGCGCTCGACGAGACCGGCACGCTCGTCGGGCGAATCGACGTCTATACCGATCTAACCGAAGCGGTTCGGCGCGCCGAGGAACTCGAGCGGGCGTTCGATACCGCCCGGAAGACGGCCGAGAGCTACCAGCGCTCGCTCCTGCCGGATGCCGTTCCGAAGGTTCCGCGGGTGTCGTTCGTTGCCCATTACGTCCCCGCCGCGGGACGCCGGGTCGTTTGCGGAGACTTCTACGATTTCGTCACGTTCGGTGACGGCCGTATCGGGGTCGCGCTGGGGGACGTCGTGGGCGTGGGGCCCGACGCGGTCGGCGATGCGGCGCTCGCCCGCTACACGCTCGAGTCCTTTGCGACCGAGGAGTCGGATCCGGCTCGGCTCCTCCGCCGCTTGAACGACTACTTCGCGACGCGGGTGGCGCCCGAGCGGTTCGTCCGCCTCTTCCTAGGCGTCCTCGACCCCGAACGCGCGGTGCTCGAATATGCGAGCGCAGGCCACGTGCCTCCCGTCGTGTCGCGCGCGTCACGTGACGTCCACTGGCTCGAAGAGGGCGGAATCCCGTTGGGCGTCGAAGACGACGCCGACTACAAGGTGGGCCGCGTCGAATTGCGGCCGGGGGACATGTTGGTGCTCTACACCGACGGAGTCACCGAGGCATCCCGGCGCGGCAAACCGTTCGGACGAGGACGGTTCATGGACATCATCCGCGATTACGGCATCGGCACGCCGGGGGAACTTTCGCAGGCAATCCGGCGCTCGGTTGACTCGTGGGTGGGCGGCGAATCCATGCGAGACGACCTCGCGATCCTCATCTGTCAGGTCGCGCCGGATGAAGCCCTCGAGGAGCCGACGCGAGAATTGGTGCTGCCGAACGAAACCGCTCGCCTCCGCGACATTCGGGGCTTCGTGGTGAGCTTCCTCGCCGATGCGCGCGTCCCGGTCGAGGTCGCCACCGAGATCCAACTCGCGGCGGGCGAGGCCGCCGGCAACGCGGCGCGTCACGGTCGAAAGGGCGATGGGTGGAGCGAGGTCCGGGTGAGATGCCGTTATGCCGAGGGAAAGGTCACGGTCATCGTCGCCGACGATGGCCCGGGCTTCGATCCGGGTGCCGTGGGCGAGGGCCTCCCCGACAAGTTCGCCTCCGGTGGGCGCGGCCTGTTCCTCATGCGGCAGCTGATGGAGAACGTAGAGATCGACGCTACCCCTGACGGAACGACGGTCACGATGTCGCGCTCCGTCGAGTAGTGCGCGAAGATGGAGCAAGCAACTTGACCGGGCGGTCAAGATAAGGGCCTGGTCCCTGTGACGAGCGGAGGTGGTTGATATGGCGCGTGAGGCGGTGATCGTCGAGGCGGTCCGCACGCCGCTGGGCAAGCGGGGCGGCAAGCTCAAGGATTGGCACCCGGTCGACCTCTTGGCGGAGACCTTGGGCGAGCTCGTCGCCCGCAGCGGGATCGACGCGAGCGTGGTCGACGACGTCATCTGTGGCTGCGTCTCCCAGATCGGAGAGCAATCGCTGAACGTGGGGCGCAACGCGTGGCTGGCGGGCGGCCTCCCCGAGGAGGTGCCGGCAACGACCATCGACCGCCAGTGCGGCTCGTCGCAGCAGGCGGCTCACTTTGCCGCGCAGGGAGTCCTCTCCGGCGCCTACGATGTCGCCGTCGCGTGCGGGGTCGAAAGCATGACCCGGGTGCCGATGGGGTCCTCGGCGCAATTTCAGGGTTTCCCCTTCTCGGAGCGACTCATGAGCCGCTACGAGGGAGGGCTCGTCCCGCAGGGGATATCTGCCGAGATCATCGCCGAACGGTGGGGCATCACCCGGGAGGACAGCGACCGCTTCGGCGCGCGCAGCCACGAACGCGCCGGGCGCGCGACCGCGGATGGTGCCTTCAAGGAAGAAATCATGTCAGTCAAAGTCGATACGGATGACGGGGCCGAACTGTTCGAGGCCGACGAGGGAATCCGGACGCCGAATCTCGAAAAGATGGCGATGCTGCCGCAGGCCTTCAAGTCGGACGGTGTCGTGACCGCAGGAAATTCATCGCAGATCACAGACGGTGCGGCGGCCGTTTTGATCACAACGCCGGAGACCGCCGAACGATTGGGTTTGAAGCCTCGCGCGCGCTTTGTTTCCTTCGCACTGGCAGGAACCGATCCGATATCGATGCTCACCGGGCCGATCCCGGCGACGAAGAAGGTTCTCGACCGGGCGGGATTGAAGCTCGAAGAGATGGATCTGGTCGAGATCAACGAAGCGTTTGCGACCGTAGTGCTGGCGTGGAAGAAGGAGCTCGGGATTTCAGACGAGTGGTTCGACGAGAGGGTGAACGTTCACGGCGGCGCGATCGCTCTGGGGCATCCGCTCGGCGCATCCGGTGCGCGCCTTCTCACCACCTTGGTCCATGCGCTGGATCACCGCGGCGGCCGCTACGGATTACAGACCATGTGCGAGGGCGGTGGTCTCGCCAACGCCACGATCATCGAACGCCTCGGATAGGTTCGCGGCGGCATGCGCCGCACCGTCCGCCGGCTCCTTGTGGGGGCGGCGGTTGTCGTCCTCGTCGTGAGCGTTCTCCCGGCGGGGCGGGCGCGCGTAAAGGCCGCGTTCGTTCTCGCCCACGCGCTGGGGGTCGATGTGCCCCGGCCGCTCGCCCCGGAGGTAAGCCGTGAGCGCGTCGAGATCGGCGGTGTCTCGGGCGACATGTATTTTCCGGGGAAGCCCGCTCCCCCGATCGTCCTCGTTCCCGGCGCGGCCCCCAAGGGTCCCGACGACGCGCGCGTGGTTCGCCTTGCGTTCTCCCTCGCCCGCGCCGGCCGCTCCGTGTTCGTGCCCGAGCTCGCGTTGGCGCGCCGTGATTTTGTGACGAGTGATATCGACGCGATCGTGACGGCAACGCGCGCGTTGGACGGCGACCAACGCACCTCGGGTCGGGCGGTGCTCCTCGGCTTTTCCTACGGCGGATCGTTCGCTCTGCTGGCCGCCGCCGACCCGCGCCTCGAGGACCGTCTCGAGCTTGTCGCGACCTTCGGCGCGTACTTCGATCTCGTAGGCGTTGCCCAGGCGGTGACGACGGGGTCCTCACTCGTCGGAAACCGCGAGTTCGAATGGGACGCACATCCCGACGCGACGAAGGTGTTTCGGGAAGTGATCGTGAGCCTCGCGCCGGACGAGGTTCGGCAGCCGCTTCGGCGCGCCCTGGAAGGTGATGTGGAAGAGGCCGATCTCCCAGCCGAAGCACGGTCGATCTACGAGTTCGCGACGAACTCCGATCCGACGCGCACGTTCGAGCTTGCGTCGCTCCTCCCCGATGAAATGAAGGCGCTACTCGAGCGGTTCTCTCCCGCGTCCGTCGCCGGAAGGATGGATGCGCCGGTGGTGGCGCTGCATTCCACCGATGATCCGGTCGTGCCCTACGGTGAGGGCGTGCGCGTCGAGGAGGGGATCGACGGAGCGCGCCTGGTCACGGTGTCGCTGTTTCGTCACGTCGATCCCGAAGGTGGCCGCCTCGGCGCGATCCCGGACCTGGTTCGGTCGTGGCGATTTACCTCGTGGATCATCGCGGCGCAGGAGTAGGCCGGCGCGCGAGGTCAATCGACCGGACGGAGCGGCGGTCGGCCGCCGCTTCGGACGAGCACCATTGGCTCCATGCAATGCGTCGGCGCCTTGTCCCGCGCCGCCACCTCGACCTTGAGCTCGAGACCGCACATCGTGCACACGTACTTGAGCCCGTAGTCACTCACATCGGCGACCTCGGGTTCGAGTGGTGATTCGACGGCGCTGCGGATCCACCGGGCGCCGAAGAGAAAGATCGCGACGAACATCGCCATGCCGACCGCGGCGCGCACGTAGCCGTAGCCCTCGCCCAGCACCAAGAAGAGCGCCACCGCCGCGACCGCCAGCAGGCGCATCAACACCGGAGTTGTCCACGGGGAAATCCACAGGCGTGGATAAATGACATTTCTGTAATTAGGGGCTAGTGCCACCGGGTGGCGACGATGAACGACCCCGATACGAGGCCCAGTCCGTAGAAGAGCCTCCAGTTGGCTACGCCGTTCGGAAAGAGGCTGAGGTAGTTGCCGATGATCGTCACCACACCGGCCCCGAGCAGCAGGAAGAAAAGGATTCCGACCCACTCGGGTGACCGCTTCGGCTTTGCCTTGGGCGGCGGCTGCTTCACCTGGCGTTTGGCGCGGCTCTTGGGCATGACACGAGATTGTATGGCCCGGAGGCGGGATAAGGTCGCGCGGGTATGCGTGCGCTTACGTTCGTCGGAAAGCTGTTGGTGTCACTCGGGTGTGGCGTCCTGCTGTTCGTCGGCTGGACCTTGTGGGGAACCGGCATCTACACCAACCAGCAGCAGCAGGCGCTCGAGCAGGCGTGGGGAGCGACGCCGAGCGTGGCCGTCGTGCCTGCGTCTTCCCCGTCGGAGGACGAAGACCCGGTCGTCAAGGTCGCCGACGGCTTTCGTCCGGGACCCGGCCGTCCTGTGTTCAGGATTCGGATCCCGAAGATCAAGGTCGACGAGATGGTCGTCGAAGGGGTCGGCACCGAGGAACTGCGTAAGGGGCCCGGCCACTATCCCGCGTGCCGCGACGGCTTTGCGCCGCCGCTGTGTCTCGACGGTGTGGAATCCTTTTGGCCCGGGGAGGCGGGTCGGGTCATCGTCTCCGGTCACCGCACCACCTACGGCGCGCCGTTTTACGACCTCGACAAGCTGGGCGCCGGCGACCGGATCGTCACCGAAACAAAATGGGGCGACTTCACCTACGTCGTGACCGAGCAAGTTGTGGTCGATGCCGATGAGCCCGTGACGGTGACGCCGGGGGATCCCGAGCTGGTGCTCACCACGTGCAACCCGAAGTATTCGGCGGCTGAGCGTTTGCTCATCTTCGCCCGCCTGAAGGATGTCCGGTGAGCGCGCGTCGGACGTGGAAGTCGCGCCTCGTCGGATTGGGAGCATGGGTCGTCGTCGCGATCCTCACCGCCATCGCTCTCGTGATCGTGACCGAGCGCTACCTTCCCTCGAACTTCTAGGAGGTCATCACGCGGTCGTCTCCCGGACCACGCGGGTCATCGCTTCGACGGCACCGTCGAAACCGGCCAGTGGTATCCGTTCGTCGTGTCCGTGAATGGTGGCGATCAGCTCGGGAGTGATGACGAGCGGAACCCATCCGTAGCCGATCGCGCCACGGGCGCGGAAGAAGCGAACGTCGGTCATCGCCGGCGAGATCGTCGGGACGACCTCCGGCGCGCCGGCCACGCCGGCCGAGGCGCGCCGGAGGGTCTCGAACAGAGACGACTTCGCGCTGACGGGCCCGCCGTGGCGGCTGCGTTCGGTTAGCCGCACGCCGTACTCGTCGGCCTTACGCCGGAGCCCCGACAAAAAGGAATCTATGTCGGTGTCCGGAAGCAGCCGGCAATCGAGCGTCGCGGCCGCCTCCCCGGGCACGACGTTGTTCTTGTATCCGGCGTTGAAGGTCGTCACGCTCACCACGTCCGACAGCAACGACGCGAGCGCGGGCTGCGGACGAAGCAGGGGAGCGATGGCTCTGACTGCGGCGGCGCCGGGCGCCGACGCAAGCACCTGGAGCGCCCGCTTGCGTGAGTTGACCGCGGCGCCGGCCATCGCCCCCAGCTGCTCCCGCACGACGGGGTGGAGGCGCGCCTTTCCGTAGCCGGCGACGTCGTCGACGAAGCGGGCCAGGTCGACGATCGCCTGTCGCCGGGGCGGCAGCGCCCCGTGTCCGGGATCGCCCGCCGTCGTGGCGGCGACCCGCACCGCCTGCTTCTCGCCGAGCGCGATCGGCAGGATCGGCCGGTCGAGCAAGCCGTCGATGCCGTACGCGCCTTCGCCCAGCACGTGCGGAGGAGGAGAACCATCGCGGAAGCCGACGAGGTCGGGGTGCTCTTGGACCAGCCACCGGGCGCCTTCAACGCCGCCCACTTCTTCGTCGGCGACGGCGGCGACCACTATCTCTCGGCGCGCCGAAGTCGCGGCGGCGACCGCGGCGCACGCATGCATTACGGCCACCGCTTTCATGTCGAGGGCGCCCCGCCCCCATAGGTGGCCGTCTGCTTCCTCGGCCCCGAACGGGGAGCGCGACCACTTGTCCTCCTCCACGCCTACGACGTCCAGGTGAGAGAGGAGCACGAGCGCCGGGCGCGCCGGATCGCCTTCCACGCGCCCGATCAAGTTGGCGCGCCCGGCGGGCGACGAAAAGATGCGAACGTCCATTCCGGCGGCCTCTAACTCCGCCTCGAGACGCTCCGCCGCAGGCGACTCGTTGCCCGGCGGGTTCGTGGTGTCGATCCGCACGAGGTCGGCGAGAAGACCGCGGGCGTCCATGCCGCGGAGGTTACCCCCGGCGCTGTTTAGAGTGTCGCACGGCTCGAATCCATCTAGAAGGGCGACTCATGCGGCTGCTGTTCGTCGACAATTACGACTCCTTCGTCTACAACCTGGCGCAAGCCTTCGGCGCACTCGGCGCCGAGCCGGTGGTGAGGCGCAACGACACCGCCCTCGCGGACCTGATCGCAACCAATCCCGACGCTCTCGTCGTTTCACCCGGGCCCGGCGCGCCGGGCGACGCAGGCGTGTCGATCGACGCGATCAAATATTTTGCTCCGCGCATCCCGGTGCTGGGCGTGTGCTTGGGTCACCAGTGCATAGCCGAGGCTTTCGGCGGTCATGTGGGGCGCGCCGAGGTTGGTCCGGTGCACGGCAAGACGTCGGAGGTGAGCCACAACGGGACCGGGGTGTTCCGCGGGCTTCCGCTGCCTTTCACCGCCACCCGCTATCACTCGCTCGCGGTGGAGGAAGCGGTCGTCCCCGACGCGCTCGAAGTGACGGCGTGGAGCGAAGACGGAACGGTGATGGGCGTTCGTCACCGTGAGCATTCAGTCGAGGGGGTCCAGTTCCATCCCGAAAGCGTGCTGTCGATCGACGGGCCGCGCCTCCTCGAGAACTTCCTGACCGGCGCCTCTTAGGCGAAAAAGGATCCGAGGAGCGCAAAGAGTCGCGACAGGTCGAGCGTATCGTCCGTTCCCGCTCCGCCACCCTGCACATAGAGGGTCGCGCTGTCGCCGGGCGACACCGGTGTGTCCGGCGGCGGCTCCTGGCGGCACACCGTGCCCGGCGGCTCCGCACATGCCTGCGTCTCTTCGGTCTGACTCACGTTGAGCCCGAAATCGTCTTCGAGCAACGCCTCGGCGTCGTCGGCATCCCGACCGGTGACGTCGGGCATCGGCTGCTCTTCGGGGCCCTCGGATACGAGGATGACGACGGTGTCGCCGGGAGTGGCCTCGGTGCCCTCCTCCGGGTCCTGAGCGATGACCTGCCCCTCCGGTGCGTCACTCGCCTCCCGCTCCACCTGAGCGACCAGGCCCACCGCTTCGATGTTCGCAACCGCCTGCTCCTCTTGGAGGTTCACGACCGCAGGGACGAGGACTGCCTCCGGCCCCGACGACACGACGAGATCGACGCGCGAGCGCACCGCGACGCGCTCTCCCTCCTCCGGGTCCTGGCTGATCACGAGGCCCGCGTCGACCTCGGTGCTCGGTTGTTCGGTGACTTCACCAACGCGCAGGCGAGCGTCGTCGAGGATCTGGCGCGCGCTGTCTTCGGTCTCCCCGACCACGTTCGGAACGTCGGTTTGGCGCGGTCCGCTGGATACGACGATCGTCACCGTCTCCCCTTCGGCGAGCCTCTCGCCTGCCTCCGGGTCCTGGTCGATGACTTCGCCCACCGGGCGCCGCGACGGACGGCGTTCGACCGCGTCGTCTAGATTCGCCGCCTCGATCCGTTCGCGTGCTTCGTCCTCGGTCATTCCGACCACGTTGGGGACACGGATCGTGTCGCCTTCGCCGAACAGATTGTCGGCGAGGAGCCACGCAAGGACGCCGAATAGCAGCAGGATCAACAAGGCTCCTCCGAGGTACCAACCGGCGCGCGATTTCTCCGGCTCCTCCTCCAGTCTCGTCTCGCGCAGGATCTCGGTGGCCGTCCCGGCGGGCGCGATCATCGTGGCGTCGTCGTTCATCACCGGCGTCGCGTGAACCGTCTGCCCCGCCAGGAAGCGTTCGAGGTCGGTGCCCAGTTCGCGCGCCGACGTGAAGCGGTTGTCTGGATTCTTGGCCAGCGCCTTCAAGCAGATCGCATCGAGCGCGTCCGGCACATCCGGGTTCACGTCGCTCGGCGCACGAGGGTCTTCCCGCACGTGCTTGTAGGCGATCGCTAGAGGTGTGTCACCTTCGAACGGAACCGACCCCGTCAGCATTTCGTACAGCACCACGCCCAGCGAGTAGACGTCGCTTCGTGCATCGACGGGATTCCCCTGCGCTTGTTCGGGCGAGAGATAAGCCGCGGTTCCGATGACCATTCCCGTTTGGGTCATCGTCGCCTGGTCGTTACCTCCGCCGAGAGCGCGCGCGATCCCGAAATCGGTGACCTTCGTTTGTCCCGATTCGGTGATCATGATGTTGCTCGACTTAATGTCGCGATGAACGAGTCCGCCTTGATGTGCCCGCTCGAGGGCGCCGGCAACGTCGGCCGAGATCTCGGCGGCCCGCTCCGGCATCAAGGGCCCTTCCTCTTCGATGATTTCGGAAAGGGCTTTCCCGTCGATGAACTCCATCACGATGAAGTAGGTGCCGTCGTCGGCGCCGTAGTCGAATAGCGACACGATGTTGGGGTGATTGAGGTTCGCGGCCGACTGCGCCTCGCGGCGGAAGCGTTCGACGAAAGACCGGTCGCGGCTGAATCTCTCCGACAGGACCTTGACGGCGACCTCGCGGCCGAGGAGCTCGTCGCGTGCTCGGTAGACCTCGGCCATGCCGCCGGCGCCGACGCGCTCGAGCACGGCATACCGCCCGCCGTACGAGCGTCCGGTGCTCAACCGCCCTCCCCTTTGTTTTTCTTCTCTTTGCCCGGCGGACCGTCCGGGGGCCCGTGGCCCTTTCCTTCGTCGTCCTCTTCCTCTTCTTCTTCGACGAAGCCGGTGCTCACATAGAGCGTAATCTCGTCGCCGGCCTGAACCTCGCTTCCGGGATCGGGGTCGGTGTCCACGACGGTGTCCTTCGGTGCTTCCGACTCGACGTCGACGCGCGCGACCGTGAGACCCGCCTCCTTGAGCGCGCGTTCGACATCTTTGACCTGCATTCCGATGATCGCTTCCTCGATGATGAACGAATCCGGCTGAGGAGAAGACGCTCCCTCTCGCTCCGAGGTTTCCTCCTCTGCTGCTTGCGTTTCCTCCGCCGGTGGAGCAGCTTGCCGTGCCGCCGGGTCGGCGTCTCCGCCCATGACTCGCCACGCAAGAAGGGCGGCCGCCACGAGCGCCAGAGCCACGAGTGAAATCAAAACCATTCGGCCGATGCGATGCGCGTCCCAGCCACTTGCCCAAACCGTCGTCGGTGCGTCCGGGCGCGTGCGCGCCAGCTCTTCGGTTGCCACCGGCGCCGCTCCCATCGCCGCACCCAGCGCAGCCGTGGCGGTGGCTCCCAGCGACCCCCGCGCCTCGAGCGCCGCCTCCATCTCGTGAGCGTCTCCAAAGCGGGATGCGGTGTCTTTCGCGGTCGCGCGCGCGACTACGTCGTCGAGCGCCGCAGGGACATCGGGATTGACCAGGCTTGGAGCGGGGACCGGATCCGACACGTGGCGCATCGCGATCGCAATCGGTGTGTCGGCAGTGAAAGGAACGGCGCCGGTCAGCATTTCGTAAAGCACGATCCCGAGCGAGTAAAGGTCCGACGCGGGTCCGACCTCGCCCCCCGCGGCCTGTTCGGGGGAAAGGTAGTGAGCGGTTCCCAACACCGATCCCGTTGCAGTCAAAGTCGAGTCCCCGACCGCCCGCGCGATGCCGAAGTCGGTTACTTTCACCCGGTCGTTCGGGCCGACGATGATGTTGGCCGGCTTCACGTCCCGGTGCACTATTCCTGCCGCGTGGGCATGGCCGAGGGCGGCACAGACTTGAGCCGCGACGTCTGCCGCGCGCTCGGGTTGGAACGCACCTTCTTCGCGCAGGAGGCGTGCGAGATCCGATCCCTCCGCGAGCTCCATCACGATGAAGGGCTTGTCGTCGTCTTCTCCGTAGTCGAAGACGTTGGCGATGTTCGGGTGCCCAAGCGCTGCGACCGCACGTGCTTCTCGTCTGAATCGCTCCACGAAACGGACGTCGTGAGCGAGGTCGTCCTTGAGCAGCTTGACGGCGACCTTGCGGCCGAGCCGTTCATCATGAGCGGTATAGACCGCGCCCATACCGCCCGACGCTATCCGCTCGTCGAGCCGGTAGCGGTTCTGGAGACGCCGTGCGTCTACCATCCGCGAATGCGGCGGTCTGCCTCGATGACCTGCTTGGCCATCGGCGCCGCCACCGTACCGCCGGTTGCTTCCGCGCCGAATGATCCGCCGTTCTCAACCAGGACGGCAACGGCAATCTGAGGATCGTCGGCTGGTGCGAACGCGATGAACCACGCATGCGGAGCGGCACCCTCCGCGCTCTGCGCGGTGCCGGTCTTGCCGGCCAGATCAACTCCCGGTATCTGCGCGTTCACCCCCGTTCCCTCTTGGACCACGAGGCGCATCATGTCGGTTAACGCGTTGGCGGTCTCGGGGGAAAACGCGCGGCCCAGCGATTCGGGTTGAGACCGTTGCACGATGCCGCCCGATGGGTCGACGACCTCTTCGACGATGGTGGGGCGAGGAACATCTCCGTCGTTGGCGATCGTCGCCGCGATCAACGCCATCTGCAACGGGGTGGCGGCGACGTCGCCCTGGCCGATACCGGCGAGGGATCTACGTGGTAGTTCGTCTTCTCCCGCTTCCTGGAAGGTGCTCGCAGCGGTGCCGATCCCGAGCGGGAGCGTCTCGTTGAAGCCGAGCTTCGGCGCGATCTCGGCGAGCGATCCGTATGCCCTCAGCCCCAGTTGCGCAAAGGTCGTGTTGCACGACACCCTGAGCGCATCGCGCAGCGTGATCTCGCCTCCCCCGGCGCACGTTCCCTGCGTGAAGTTTTTGATGCCGCTGGTCGTCTGAGGCGGGACGTACTCGACCGGGTCGTCGAATGTCGAATCGGGCTTGAACTTGCCCGACTCGAGCGCGGCCGCGGCCGTCACCACCTTGAACGTCGATCCCGGCGGAAACGATCGCGACGTCGCCGTCGACACTAGGGGGCTCCTCGGAGACTTGGGGTCGAGGCTCTTGTAGTACTTCGTTGCCTCGGAATTGTTGAACGTGGTGAGTGGGTTCGGGTCGTACGTCGGTTGGTCCCACAGCGCCAGCACCGCGCCGGTCTGCGGATCCAACGCCACGATCGCGCCGCCGTTGTCGCCGAGCGCGTTGCGGGCAACCTGCTGTAGTTCTGCGTTGACCGTCGTGAAGACGTCGTCGCCCCGCTCTCCGCCGCCGAACAGCCGGTCCTGGACGTCTTGCATCGTTATGACGCCGCCCTCTCCCACGAGCTGTTCGCCGAGCGCCGCCTCGAGCCGCGTTGACCCGTAGGTGATCGAGTAAAAGCCGGTGATGTGGGCAAAAAGGTCGCCTTTGGGGTAGCCGCGGCGGTATTTGAACTGGCCGCCCGTCGCCTTGCTGGTCGCGATCGTGACGTCGTCGGAGGTGATGATGTCTCCTCGCTTGACCGAGTACTCCTTTATGAGCGAGCGGATGTTGGCGGTGTTCGAAGCGATCTTCTCGGCGGCAAAGATCTGCACGTAGTTGAGCTGGGCGAACACCGCGAGGAACGCGGCCATGAGGCCGATCCCGACGCGCCTGATCTGCGCGTGCATCAGCGACGGCCCCCGATCAGGATTTCTGCCGTGTGAGCGGGATCGGGCTCGGCTGCGCTCTGGTGGGAGATGCGGATCAAGAGCGCAATGAGGATGAAGTTCGAAAGGAGGCTCGAGCCTCCGTACGACATGAACGGCAGGGTGATGCCGGTAAGGGGCAGGAGCCGCGTCACGCCTCCCAGGATGATGAACGTCTGCACGCCGAGGATCACGGTGAGTCCCGCGGCAAGTAGTTGCCCGAAGTCGTCGCGCGTCTCGAGTGCGACCCGCAGCCCGCGCGCCACGAGAAGAAGGAAGGTGACGACGATTGCGGCGGTGCCCAGCAGTCCCAATTCCTCACCGATGACCGAAAAGATGAAGTCCGTCTGCGCCTCGGGAATGAGCCCGGGGCGTCCCTGTCCCCAGCCGGTTCCGAACAAACCGCCCGTGGCGAGGGCAAACAGCGACTGGGCGATCTGATAGGACTCGTTGGGGATGAGGTCCGGGTTGAGTGCGTCCAACCACACCCGCACGCGCAACTGAACGTGGCTGAAGGTCTGGTACCCGACGTACGCGCCGACGAGAAACAAGAGGAACCCGAAAGCCATGTACACCAAGCGTGCGGTCGCGATGTAGAGCATGACGAGGAAGATCGAGAAGAACAGGAGGCTCGAGCCGAGGTCCTTCTCGTAGAACATCACAGCAAGGCTCACGCCCCACATCACGAGCAGCGGCCCAAAGTGTTTGATGTCGGGGACGTGAAGCCCGAGCATCTTTTTGGATGCGATGGCGAGCAACTCCTTGCGCTCGGCGAGGTACGCCGCGAAGAAGATGACCAGACAAATCTTTGCGAGTTCTCCGGGTTGGAACGACAACCCTCCGAAACGAATCCACAGCTGCGCACCGTTGATCTCGGTCCCGAAAGGCGTGGCAGGCAGCAGCAGAAGGCCGAGCCCGGTAAAGCCGAGAATGTATTTGTAGCGGGCGAGGACGCGGAAGTCGCGGATCAACAGCAGGGTCGCGATGAAGAACACGATGCCGACCACGGTCCACGTCACCTGCGCGACGCCGAGGTTGTCCGGAGAAAGGCGGAAGACCGCCGCAAGTCCGAGGGCGTTGAGCACCGCAGCCAACGGCAGAACGAGAGAGTCCGCCGCCTTGGCGCTTATGCGCATCACTACGTGCGCGACGGTGTAACACGCGACGAAGCCGACGATCAGCGGAATCACGACGTTTACTTCCTCCGCGCTGCGCGCGACCGCGACGAGCGCTAGTGCACCGCCTCCCACTATGAGCGCGAGCAGAAGCAGCGACAGTTCGGTGTTCCGGCGCGCCGAGGTCACCTGCGCCACGCTTATCCCCCCCCGCCCGGAGGACGCGACCGATCTTCTAGGTTCGCGACGGCCGTCTGCGCGTCTTCGAGTGACTCGACCTTGATTCCCTCTTCGAGATCGTCGTGCACGTACTCGGGCAGCTCGTCCACGCGAAGCGTCGTCACCTCTTGCGCCTCCGCCAGCGTCCACCCGGCGATCGTCTCCGGCCGCCCCTGATAAACCGTGACGAACCCGTCCTCGTTGACGCCGATGAACCACGAGTTCTGCAGCGCGTAGCGCCCGGCCGCGTACAGCGACCCGACGACGACGAGAAGGACGACGAGCGACATGACGAGACGGCGCCCGATCGATCGGCGCGCCGGGGCATCGTCGGGTACCACCGTGGGCTCGTTTCTCGAGCGGGGCGGGATCGTCGAGACGACCCCGGTCTGCTCGGCGGGCGCTCGCTCGGCCGGGGGTGCCCACGCCCCGGGGACGTCTTCGACCGCAGCCGCGGACGCTGTCTGCGTGGCGCGCCCCGCCTCGGGATCCCCCGCCGGGGCCGCGTCTCCCACATAGAGGACCACTACCGTGACGTTGTCCTCGCCACCCGCCTCTAGGGCGAGGTCGACCAAGCGGTCGGCGGCCGACTGCGGGTCCCGTTCTGCCGAGAGCACTTCCGCGATGGCCTCGTTCGGCACCATCGAGGAGAGTCCATCGGAACAAAGCAGGACGCGATCACCGTCTTCCAGGTTGACGGTAGACATGTCTACGTCGACTTCGGTGTCGACTCCCAATGCCCGCGTGATGACGCTTCTCTGGGGATGCCGGTGGGCCTCTTCTTCGCTTAGACGTCCCTCCCGAACCATGCGCGCCACCAGCGTGTGATCTTCGGTGACCTGATCGAACTGGTCGTTGCGCAACAAATAGGCGCGCGAATCGCCGACGTGTGCGACGTGGGCGCGGCCGTCGTCGAGCATCAGGAGTGTGCAGGTTGTGCCCATCCCGTGAAGCGAGTTGTCTTCCTCGGCACGTTGGAAGATGCGGGCATTGGCGTGACGAACGATCTCGGCCAACGTTTCCGGATTGCTCGCATCCGCATCCCCCGCCTCGCTGGTTATGACTTCGACCGCGGTTGACGATGCGACGTCGCCGGCGATGTGTCCCCCCATTCCGTCGGCGACCACGAACAGGGGTTCCTGCACCAGGTAGGAGTCTTCGTTGCCCTTGCGGACAAGCCCGATCTCTGAGCGCGCCCCCCACGAGGCGTTCACTTGCGTAGCTCCAAAACCGTCCTGCCGATCTTGACGCGATCACCACGTGTTACGGGCGTCGGGCTGGTGATGCGACGGCGGTTCACGTAGGTTCCGTTCGTCGATCCAAGATCTTCGACCACCACGCCGTCCTCCTTGCCGAAAATCCGCGCGTGCATCTGCGACACGTAGGTGTCGTCGAGCACGATATGGCACTTGTCCGAACGCCCGATCGTGAGCTCGTCCGCCACGTCGAACGTTTTCCCCTTGTGGGAGTCGCCTTCGACGACCGCGAGTCGTCGTGCCGCTTTGGCTTTCTTCGACGGAGGGCGAGAGGGGGTGGGGGCGGGCGCACTCCGGCTGCGTTGAGGCCGCGCCCCGGCGGGGCGGAGCTCGACCCACACCGCGCGAACCGCGCGCGCGACGAAGATATAGAGGACCGCGAGAAAGACGTACTTCAACAGGTCGAGGACGAGGATCGGCACCGGGTCAGTTCCCCCTGATTTCGAAGATCAACTCGGTGGCGCCGATCCCGATACGGTCGCCGTCTTTTAACTCGTGCTCGGTGGCCAGCTTCCCATTGACCGTCGTCCCGTTCGTAGATCCCACGTCGGCGATGATCCAGCGCCCGGC
>Ga0247713_1000275_pt1 | contig 34620 bp, 35 predicted proteins | sample 21E_NmetaG_FD_189936 | JGI IMG/M metagenome (GOLD analysis project Ga0247713, IMG submission 189936) | Soil microbial communities from hillslope of Landscape Evolution Observatory, University of Arizona, Oracle, AZ, United States - 2-1-E_N | ecosystem: Engineered > Artificial ecosystem >...
CTACGTGAGAGCGCTGTATACGTCGCCGCAATTGATCCGGTCGCTCTACTTTCCGCTGTTGGCGCTGCCGTATGTGCCGGAGCGCCTCCTCGGCGCCCGGCATGGTCTTCTCCTCGAGCGAGGACTCCTTGCCGCGGGGCTCGATCCCGGTGCGGCGCGCCGCTATGCCCGGCGGCTGTCGTCTCCCGGGGCGCTGTCGGCCGCGCTCAATTGGTACCGCGCCGCCCTCCTGCCGGGCGCCGCTCAGGTGTTTTCGGCGGTGAGGTGCTCCACTCTTCTGTTGTGGGGATCGAAAGACGCGGCGGTCGACCGGCGCGCGGTCGAAGCAAGTTCCCGCCACGTGGACGGGCCGTACCACCTCGAAGTCCTCCACGGCGCAGGTCACTGGCTGCCGGAGAATCATTCGGACGCGGTCGTGCCCGTGCTCGTAGACCATCTGCTCCGGGCCGCGACGGGTCCTAACCGCCGGGCCTAAAACGCCCTCCGCCCCTGGCGGCGTTTACCCCGGGGCGATGGCGGGCACCTTGTTTCGGTGACGAGGGGTGTTCGGTCGACAACGTACTGCCATCATCTGCCATCAAGAGATCGGGACGAACAACGAGGGATTATGAAGTACGCGCATCCGCAGGAAACCGATCACCTGGAGAAGCTGGCGGAAGTCGTCACGCGCCCCGAGCAGGTGGGGATTCAGAAGCTGCTCGACCTTGCTCGGGGGGAGCTCGGCCTGGAGCTTGCCTATATCTCGCAGTTCGACCGCGAGCACCAGGTTGTTCGAGCCGTCGAGGGTGACGGCGAGCCGTTCTCGCTCGCGGTGGGGACGACGATCCCGTTGGCGGAGACGTATTGCGCCCGCATGGTGGCGGGCACCATTCCCAACCTAATAGTGGACGTTCACGAGGAACCTGGTGTACGCGATCTCCACCACGTCACCGCCAAGGCCGGCATCGGCGCCTATCTTGGTGTTCCCGTACGCTTCGCCGACGGCAGGATGTACGGCAGCTTCTGCTTGGTCAGCCGCGACGCAGAACCCTCCCTGCAGGAACGGGACGTCAAGTTCGTCCACGTCCTGGCGCGCCTCGCCGCCGAATGGATCGAGCGTCGTGAGCTCGAGGAGAGAAATTGGCAACTACAGGTTCAGACCGTTGCGCGCGAAGCCTTGCTGGCCGCACTCGAGGCGCGTGACGGCTACACCGGCGAACACTCGTCGGCCGTGGTTGATCTCGCGGTCGCGGTCGCCGGCAAGCTGGGGCTCGACGAGGCCGAGGTTGCCGATGTTGCCCAAGTAGCCCTCTTGCACGATGTCGGCAAGATCGCAGTTCCCGATTCCATATTGCGCAAATCCGGATCGCTCGATCAAGACGAATGGACGGTCATGGAAACCCATCCCGCCGCGGGCGCCAAGCTGGTCGAGCAAATCCAAGGACTGGCGCATCTGGCACCGTCGATTCGGGCCGAGCACGAGCGTTGGGACGGCACCGGCTATCCCGAGGGTCTTCGCGGAGAAGGCATTCCACTTGCGAGCCGCATAGTTCTTGCGTGCGACGCATGGCATGCCATGACCTCCGATCGCCCGTACAGACGGGCACTCGATGCGACGGCCGCGATCGCGGAACTACGAGGCAATGCAGGGACACAGTTCGATGCCCGGGTCGTGTCCGCGCTCGTCGAGATCGTGGATGTCCCCGAGGACGATGCAGAGACGGGAGCAACATGGCAAGCGAATTGATCTTGCTCCTCCGAGTGATCGTCGGCTTCCTGGTCGGGGGCGCCGGCCTTCAGAAGATCCTCGGATGGTTTCCGGACCAGGTCGAGTCTCAAAGAACGGGGAATGCGCTCGCGCGCGAGGCCTACCGACCGGTTATCGGTGGTGTGCAACTCCTCTGTGCCGCGCTCGTGATCCTCGGCATTTGGCCGTTTGGCTCCGTCTTGCTGGTCGCGATGTCGCTCGTCGCTCTTCTGAGCCACGATTGGAACCGCGCCCTGTGGGGCCGCCTCGGTCGATCGGTTCCGGTCACTCTGATGCTGGTTGCAGGCCTGATCTTGATATCCGGCCCGGGGCGTTACTCGGTTCATAACTTCGACGTCCTCTTGCCGGCGGCGGGAGGCGCCGATTCTTCCGCGGCCACAATGGGCGGAGGACAGCCGGAGGTCCTGACGGTCCCCCGGCGCGCCGTAGTGGGTATCGCGCCGGGCGCCCAACGGCAGGTTCGCACTGCCATAGACCGTCGCGACGGCCGGGTTGTTTCTCTAATGGAAGACGGCAACGCGTTCATCGTGGAGACGCCGGGGCCTCCGGCCGCGTTCCTGGAGTCGCTGGAGGATGTGGCGGGCGTGCTCTACGCAGAGCCCGACTACATCGTGACGGCAAGTGATGTGATACCGAACGACAGCAAGTGGTCGTCACAGTGGGGATTACGCAAGATCCAGACTCCGCTGGCGTGGGAGACGACGAAGGGATCGAAGACGATCGTCGTCGGGGTGATCGATTCAGGTGTGGACTACACCCACGAGGACCTGGCAGGACGTATGTGGACCAATCCCGGGGAGATCGCCGGGAACAACAAAGACGATGACGGCAACGGTTGGATAGACGACGTCCACGGAGTCGACTGTCGAAACGACGACGGCGATCCAATGGACGATAACGATCACGGAACTCACGTTGCCGGAACCATTGGAGCATCCACGAACAACGTAACGGGCGTCGCCGGTGTCGACTGGAATGTCAAAATCATGGCGCTGAAATTCATCGGCGCCGACGGATCGGGAAAGACAAGCGACGCTATTCAGTGCGTGGACTACGCGATCAAGATGGGAGCCCACCTCACCAACAACTCGTGGGGCGGTGCCGGCTACTCGCAGGCTTTGTACGACGCGATCGCCCGCGCGAGAAACGCGGGGGACCTCTTCGTTGCCGCGGCGGGAAACGAGACGGTGAACCTCGATCTCACTCCCAGCTATCCCGCTTCCTATGACATCGACAACGTCGTCTCGGTAGGGGCATCCGATACGACGGATGCGCTTGGCGTGTTTTCCAACTTCGGCATAACGAGCGTCGATATCGCCGCTCCCGGAGTGGGAATCGCCAGCACCACGCGCAACAACGGCTATGCCACCTGGAACGGCACCTCGATGGCCGCTCCTCACGTCGCCGGTGTGGCCGCGCTGGTCCTGTCGAAAAACATCGGGCTGTCTCCTGCCGCGTTGAAAAACACGCTGCTCGACAATGCCGACCAACCCGCTTTGCTCGTGGGAAAGGTGGCGGGGGCTCGCCGGTTGAATGCGGCGCGTGCGGTGCAAGCGGTCTCCCCTGCTCCGACGCCGGTTCCGGCCTCCAGCCCGACACCGACGCCGACACCGACTCCGACGCCGACGCCGAAGCCGGCCGCAACTACACCGCCGCCTCCCCCGCCCTCGTCCCCGAGTCCGGCTCCCTCGAAGCAACCAGAGCAGCAGCCGCAACCCGAGCCTGAGCCGGAGCCGGAGCCCGAGCCGGAGCCCGAGCAGCCGAGGGAACGTTCTTATGCGCCGGACGGGGTCACCGTGACGAAGGGCGCGAGCCGCGGGAACCCCGTGTCGAACTTGGAGTCGGACGACGGACGGGCTTATCGGATCGAGTCGCGTCAAACGGGGAAGGGCCACGTCGTGGACTGGCTCGCTTCCACCGTGGTCGATCCCGCCGCGGCCGAGCTATCCGTTATCTACGACGGCTCGTATTCGCGGAAGACCAGGCAGCACCTGTTCCTGTTCGACTTCTCCGCCAACCGGTGGGAGAAGATGGCGACGGCCGATGTGGGAAGTTCGGACCGAACCTTCACCATGCGGCCGCAGGCGGTTCGCTCGTACGTTTCGAGCCACGGCCACGTCAGGGTGCGAATTCGTTCGATAGCCGTCCGATCTTTCACCGCGCGCGCCGACATGGTCCGCTTCACGATCAAATCTTGATCTGCCGAACGTGTGTTCGCACGGTGCCAAACGGGTAGAAGAGCCTCGTAGCGCCGACGAAGGAGGACCTCATGACCGACCAGGGCGCCCCTATGAGGGATCCCGACAACTGGAAGACGGGCGACGAGCCGATGACCGCGGCTCAGCGTTCGTATCTGGACACGCTTGCGACCGAAGCTGGGGAGGAATCCCCCGGTGACGTGACGAAGGCGGAGGCCTCGGAACACATCGACCGGCTTCAGGAAAAGACGGGCCGCGGAGGGGCGCCGGCGGAGACGTAGTCGCCGAGCGGGAGTGCTCATCGACCGTCGCTCGAGCCGGCGTCCGACCCGGCCAGGTCGAGCATGTCAACGGCTCGGGCGAGCGAAGCCCCGTCCTTGAGCGTCGGCGCAAACAGATCGCCGTAGGCCTCGATACGCCGGAGAGCGGTGGCGAGCGTGAAAGCGCCCGGGTCGATGTTGCCGATCTCCTCCCACGCAAACGGAACAGAGACCGGCGCCTCCCACCCGGCCCGCACCGAGTAGACCGACGCGAAGCTCGCCGCTCGCCTGTTCATGTTTGCGTCGAGGAAGACCTTCCCGGCGCGCCGTGACACCTCCCACTCGAGCGTGGTCGTCTCCGGGTCGGCTTCATGAACGAGCCTGCATATCGCCTGGACCACCCTGCGGACCTCACCGAACCCATAGTTCTCGTCGAGCGGAATGAACAGTTGCGCGCCACTTCCACCAGACGTCTTCGGGTAGCTCGGTAGGTCGAGGCGGTCGAGCACGAGCTTCACGAGCTTTGCGACATGGCGCACTTCACTCCACCCCGCCGGCGGGAAGGGATCGAGATCGAAGACCGCGTAGGTCGGCCGCGCTTGCCGCGGTCCCCGAGCAAGCCATGGGTGAAGTTCGATGCAACCAAGATTCACCACAAACAACAAAGACGCGACATCGCACACGGAGAGCGTGTTGATGATCCGATCTTCCGTTTCTGCGCGCACCGCCAGCGTCGGCATCCATCGCGGCGTATAGCCCGGCGCGTCCTTTTCATAAAAATAGACGCCCGCAACCCCGTCGGGCTGCCGTTTCATCGTGAGGGGCCGATCGCGCAGGTGCGGCACGATGGTCGTGCCCACGTTGAAGTAGTAGGTGAGGAGATCTCCCTTCGTATATCCCGTCTCGGGCCAAAAGACCTTTCCGGGGTTGGTCAGGCGCAGCCGGATGTCGCCCGCTCGGACCGTCCATCCGTCGCCCTGGCGTTGTCCCGGGAGAGGTATGGGGAAATCGACAGTCGTGGGGATCGTTTCGGCGACACGATCACTCACCCCAATCGCCCGCTCTTCGCAAGCTGGTCGACCTCATCCCATTCCATGAGTCTTGCGCTGGATGGAACCGGCATCGCCCGCAGAGAGAACGGAGCGACGAGCGAACGGTTGATGTCGTTCTGCGCCCAGTCGACGTACACGCGTGCGCCGCGCTCGGCGCGCCGCGGCGATACCGTCACGAGATCCGGATGTTCCCGTGTCAGTGCTTCCGCATTCGAGCGGGCGGTTGCTTTCGCCTGCGCGTAAGTCGCCCGGCCGGTAAGAGGGATGTACACGTGGATCCCGAGAGAGCCCGACGCAACCGCGATCGCCGCACCATCGGCAACGGTCTGGTGCCGAATGAGGCGCGCGACCGCCGCGCATTCCTTGAGGCCGGCGTCCGGACCCGGGTCCAGGTCGAAGACCAGGTCGGTAGGCTGCTCGAGGGCTGCGGACTTCGATTGAAGGCGATGCAGCTCGATTGAGCTTAGGTTACCGGCCCAAAGGAGCCCGGCGATGTCGTCGATGACGCAGTACTCGCGCGCGGGCGCAGCCGGTACGCGCTGCCTCCGCAGCCACCGAGGGGGATGCGGGCAGGTCGTCTGGTACCAGCAGTTGGCTTCGACCCCGTCTGGACATCGGAACAGCGTCAGCGGGCGATCCTCTATCCACGGAAGCAGACGATCGGCATTGGTCACGTAGTAACGCAGCAGGTCGCGCTTGGTGTTTCCGGTGCGCGGCCAGAGGACGCGATCGAGTGAAGTCAGCCGAAGCTGTTTCCCGGCCACCTCTAGGTCGACCTTCTGATGGTCGCTCGTAAGAACGTCCAGGATGTCGATCACCCGACGGACAGGATCTCGTTCAAAGACACGGGTTCCGTCACAAGTTGCTCGAACGTGCAACTGCCCGGATCGCGATCGGGACGCCACCTCTTGAACCGGGCGGGATGCCGGAAGCGGTCCCCCTCCCACTGATCGAACGCTACCTCGCACACGACCCGTGGCGTCAGCGGCGTCCAATCCGCGGGCTCTTCGGGTCCCCACCTTGCGGCCGCTCCCTTGAGGCGTCCGAGTGGACTGGCATGCAGTCCGAAGCCCTGCTCCCATGGATGTCCTTCGAGTTGGTCCGCGAGCGGCGCGAGCTCGTTGAAGAGCTCGCTTCGACGTTCATGCGTAAACGAGGATGCCACTCCGACATGTCGAAGTGACCCATCGTTTTCAAAAAGGCCGAGGAGGAGTGATGCGACGAGCGGCACGTCGGCGTACAGCCGCATGCCGCCGACGACGCAGTCCGCCGTGCGCTCGAGTTTGATCTTGGTGATCGACCTCTTCCCAGGCTCGTACCTGGAGGTCGCCGGCTTCGCGATCACGCCGTCGATGCCGTTTCCCGTAAAACGCTCGAGCCACGACCGAGCCACATCAAGGTCGTCCGTTGCCGGCGTTACGAACAACGGGGGGGCGATCTCGTCGAGCAGACGCAAGAGTTCTTCGCGGCGGGCGCGGGCACCATCACCCATCAAATTCCGCTCGCCCGTGCGAAGTGCATCGAATGCTACGAAGAACGCAGGCGTTTCTCGCCGCAGTCGCTCCACCCGGGACGGTGCGGGGTGGAGTCGGGCGAGCAGCGCGGGGAAATCAAAGCGGTCCCCCTCGCATACGATGATCTCGCCATCCACAATGAACCTGCGAACAGGAAGTCGCTTGAACGCGTCGACCAACTCCGGGAAGTAACGGCCGAGCGGTCGCAGGTTCCGGCTTCTTAGGTCGACCTCGGCGTTTTCTCGTCGCACGAGGCAGCGAAACCCGTCCCACTTCGGCTCGTACAAGATGTCACCTTCGGGCAGTGTGCGGGCCAGTCGGGCCAGCAGCGGGGAAATCGGCCACTCCTCCACCCCGCGCCCTTACCCATCCGAAGCCGCGGCACGCCCGGTGCTTGTCGACCCTTTTCGACCCCTGTCGGTTTCTCACATGGAGACGCCGCCAACGCGTTCCCGAAGCCTGTCTATTCGCGATCGCAGCCGGACACGATCGTGCGAGGTAACGTCGGGTGGTGGCGCTCTTCTACGAAGTGAGTGAGCATGCGGAGCTGCACGAGCCGGTCATGGTTTCGGCTCTCGCGGGGTGGGTCGATGCCGCGGGCGTCGGGACCGGCGCCGCCGCACATCTGGCCGCGGACGGCGACGTCGTCGCCACGTTCGATCCCGACGCGCTGTTCGATTACCGAACTCAGCGTCCGATCCTCGACATCGTGGACGGCTCCATGAAGCGGACGGTGTGGCCACAAGTGGTGCTCACGCATGCGGTCATCGACGGCAGAGATCTGCTCGTGCTGTCGGGTCAGGAACCGGACCTCAGATGGAAGGAGTTCGCCTCGTCGATCGCCGGCCTCGCCGAGCGCCTCGATGTGTCGCAACTCGTCACCTTCGGCTCGGTCCCGGCGCCGGTCCCGCACACACTTCCGCCGCCGATTCTCACGACCGCATCCGACCCTTCTCTTTTGAGGGGAGAGGAACGTCCTCCGGAAGGGCTGCTGCGGGTACCGGCTGCCGCGGTCAGCATCGTCGACCAGAGTGTCGCCGCGGCGGGAATCCCGACGGTCGGCTTTTTCGTGCAGGTGCCGCACTACGTCACGGGGCCGTACCCGTCGGGACTGACGGCTTTGCTGGCGCGTTTCGCCCGACATCTGGGCATGGCGTTGCCGGTCGATCATCTCGAGGGAGAAGTCGACGCGCACCGGCGCCGGCTGGACGAGGTCGTGGCGGCGCAGCCGGAGGCCCAGGAACACGTGCGGGCGCTGGAGGCCCTTCAGGCGCAGCAGTCGGCGGTCTCGGGTGAGGAGCTGGCAAGTGAGATCGAGCGCTACCTGAAGGACGCGGCAGCGGGCGAACGCCGCCCGTTCGACGAGGACGACGACGATCGCTGACCGTTCCGCTCCGGGAAGAAAATCGCGTCTGCAACTAGTTCGACCAAGCTCTCCGCAGAGGACTCTCGAGGGGCTTGGAGCGGAACGCGTTCGAGAACCCGAGCCGGACGAGGACTTCGTCGTTCTTTCCGATCCCGAAGGAAACCTTTTTTGCGTAATAGACAAGTCGGATACCGGCGGCGACACTTAGCACATGACGTCGAGCTCCCACCAAAACGCGGAGGTGATCTCTCGCTTCTATAGCGCGTTCGCGGATAAGGATCACCAAGCTATGGCTGCGTGTTATGCGCCGTCGGTCCGATTCGACGATCCTGTTTTCAAGGATCTCGATTATGAGCGGGCGACCGCAATGTGGCAGATGTTTTGCGAGACGGGGGACGACCTGAGCGTCTCGTTTGATTCGGTGAAGGCGGATGACGCTCGAGGTTCGGCGACATGGGAAGCGAGGTACATCTTTAGCTCCAGCGGCCGCCCCGTGCACAACCGGATCAATGCATCGTTCGAATTCGTCGACGGCCGCATCGCACTGCATCGCGACAGTTTCGACTTCTACGCGTGGACGAGGATGGCGCTGGGGCCGGTGGGATGGGCACTCGGGTGGACGCCCTTGATGAAGAAGAAGGTTCGCACGATGGCGATGGGGCAGCTAGACCGGTTCATTCGGGCAAAGTCCGCGCGCTGATATTTGCCGCCCGGTCCCACCCTCCGGGTGGAGAGATGTTTCACCCCCCGGGAGGATGATTCATTTCGCTGCAAGCGCCACTATCTGCGAGGGAGGTGGTGTGTGTGGCGACCTACGAGTTCACACCCGAAAGCGTCTTGGAGATTCACGCAAACAGCAGCGTTCATCCGATCCATGGTGAGACCCACGAGATCACCGGCCGGGCGGAGGGGACCGTCGAGGGCGGAAACATCATCCTCGATCCCCCGCCCACCGGCTACTTCGAGATCCCCGTGGACGCCCTCAAGTCGGGCCACAAGCTCCAGGACATGGAGATGCGGCGGAGGATCGAGGCGAAGAAATATCCGACCATTCGCTACGACCTCGTCGATATCTCGGGAGGACCCGAAACCTTCGATGTGAAGGGAACGCTCACCTTCCACGGGGTGACCCGTGAATTCACCGAAAAGGTGTCGGCCCGAATCGAAGGCGGAGTCCTTCGAGCCGAGGGCGAGCACACGCTCAACCTCAACGACTACAACATGAAGCCACCGAAGATCCTCAATCTGCAGGTTTATCCCGACGTCCGGATCGTTGTGAGGGTGGTGGCCAAAGAGGTCTGATCTCCTCCGTCTCCTTGGCCCCGGCCGTTTCGGCCGACGACCGCCGACCTTCGTGGCCGCACGGCGGCGTACCGGGGTAGCCTTCCCGCACCCGCTCACGGAGGAGGTACATGCCGGAAAAAGATCCGATGAAGGTCGAGAAGGTCATAGACCTGCTCAACAAAGCGATACCGCTCGTTTTGCGCTCGGCGGCGCTCTATACGTGGGCGTCGGGGGCCGCTACCGGTTTCCAATACCAGGCGGTCGGACAGAAGTTCGAGGGTTTCGGCGGTCTCGAGCTGGACGACGCGCGGCGATTGATAGAGAAGCTCGTTGCGCTGGGGGGCGAACCCGTGACCGACGTTGCATCGTTCGGGCCGGTCTCGGTGACGGAGGGCGGCATCGGCAAGATCATCGATTACGAAAACGAGGCTCTCGACGCGCTCCACCGCGTGATCCCCGAAACCGGCCAGGAGCCCCGATCCGAGGCCCTCGAGCATCTGCTGGAGCACATCATCATGCGCAAGCAGGAACAAGTGGATTTCTTGGAGAGGGTGCGCGCGTAGAGGACCGATGCTCGTCCGCGACCGAGAATGATCCAGAACCTCCTCGACTGGTTCGGCCCGTTTTTCTCAGGAGAAGTGGGATACCTCGTGATCGCCGTGGTCGTTCTCCTCGAACGAGGTGCTTTTACCGGGCTGGTGGCACCGGGAGATGTAGTCCTGGCCCTCGGTGGGGTCTTTGCCGGCCGCGGAACTTTGTCCCTGCCGCTCGTTGCCTTGACGGGTGTGGTTGCGGGGATAGCCGGTGAGACGTTCAGTTATTGGTTGGGCCGGCGGTTTGGCCGTCGAATCCTGCGCAGATTCCCGTTTCGCGAACGGATGGAACGTTATCTTCACCGTACCGAGGAGTACTTTCGGGAACACGGACGGCGAGCCGTTTTCGTCGGCCGCTACATCTCCGTCGTCGGGACGTTTCTACCGTTCACCGCCGGGATGAGCAAGATGCCGTTTGGGCGGTTTTTGGTCGCGGACGTCGTCGGCATGGCTATCTGGGCGACCGGACTTACCATCCTCGGCTACTTTCTTTCGGCGCAGGTCTACCTGGTGGACAAGGTCTTGTCGCGCGCCGCGTGGGGAGTGTTGGGCGTAGTCGTGATCGTTATCGCATGGCGACACCGTAGCGACATTCGAGATCGCATCCGCGCCATCAGGTCTTGATCGACGTCCTCACCGGCAGTGGCGACCGGCTTCGGCTATACAGTCGGCGTGGAGTCTGTGACGCCTGTTCCGGTGGATGATCTACGCCCCCTTTCACACCGCAGCTGGATGCCGCTGGCGGAGATCCAGGCCGTGCGTTTCGTCGACCTGCTCGCAGAATTGAACTCCGATGAGTGGGAGAGTCCTACCGCTTGCGCGCCGTGGACGGTCAAGGACATCGCCGCCCACGTGCTCGGGTGGGCGGAGGCGCTGACTTCTCCGCTCGAGTATCTGCGGCAATTTCGCCACGCCCGGGCGCGCCGGCCGGAGTTCGCCGGGAACGCTCTCGATGCTGCGAATCAAGCTCAGGTCGATGCCCGTCGCCATATCCCGCCGGGCGAAATCATCGACCGCCTGGCGCGGGTCATGCCCCGCTTCCGTGTACTGCGGAGGTGGTCGGGTGTGCCGCTAAGGGCGGTTCCGTATCGCGAGGGCTTTTCCGGTCACTGGGTCACGCTCGGGTACGTCGTCGACGTCGTGTTCACCCGTGATCACTTCATGCATCGCAGTGACATCTGCTCGGCCCTCGGCAGGCCGTTCGTGATCGATGCCGCCGAGAAGTCGATCGTTCACGACGTCGTGAGGGAGTGGGCGCGCCGAGCGCAACCCAACCTTCGCCTCGAGTTGGGGGGCCCTTCGGGCGGCTCGTTTGTCGCGGGAACCGGCGAGGCCGGGATTGTTGCGGCCGACGGGATCGAGTTCGCCCGTGCCCTGGCGGGACGAGGCGCACAACATCTCGACGTCCGGGGGGATCGCGCGCCCATCGAGGCCTGGCTCGCGGTTCGCCCCACCTTTTGATTCGCACCGGAGGGCTCACGCAGCTCGGTTCGCCGCTATCCTTGGCTTCCAGCGAGGCGGGGGGAAGAAGGGGCATCGAATCATGTTCGGGCTAGTCATCGGCGCGGTCCTGGCGGTTGCTGCGGTCACAGAGTTGTTGTTGTTCCGAAGAGGGTCGTTGCGATCGCTTGCGCAGTGGTATTTCGACATGAGTGCCCCAGTGGGAATCCGGCATCTTCCTTTTGCCGGTTTTCCCGTGGCGGTGTTTGGCGTGATGGTGATGCTGATATCGCTGTCCGTCCGCGTGGCGATCACCATCAACGTCGCGCTGTTGAGCGTGGCGATGGTGCTCGTCATCGCCGCGTTCGCCGGGAGCGTGTGGCTGGTTTTAATGCCGCCCGAATGGTTGAAGCCGGCGTGGCTCAAGCAGGCCGAGGGCGTCGCTCTGGCTGAATCGATCGAGCGCGAGAGAAGCGAGGCCGTCCCCGTCACGCCTGCCGAGGAAAGCCCCGAGGCGACGACGACCGCATCTCCGGTCGCCCCCGCCCCGCCTCCTGAGCCGGTGCCGGTCGAAGACGTGGCCGTCCCGGAGGAGTCGACGGTCGAGCCCGAGGGCCCAGACGTCGACGAACAGGTGCCGCAAACGAAACCGAGTGAAACCGACGAGCGCGAGCCGACGCCGGCTCCTGCGACCGGGATCATCGCCGCCAATTGGGGCGCGCCGAAGGTCGAGGATTCGCGCCCCGAGGTGGAGCCCGCCGGGACGAGCGGCTCGAGTACGCCCCCGCAATCCCGCAGCTTCATGGGGTTGCGGCGTAAGCGTGGAGGCTGACCTCGCGTTCGTAACTTGGCCTCATGACTAGTCAGGTCGGGTGCTCAAAGATGCTTCCTACGGACGGTACTCATTCCTCCCACATTCGGACAGAGTGGGCATCACTCATCGTCTGATAGGGAGGTTGTCGTATGTCGCTGCACCGAAGGCGCGGGTTTGCCGCGTGTGTCACAGCTATAGCCTTGCTCGTGGGATTGACTCCGCTGGCCCTGGCAGGAAACAACGAACCCGAGACCGGCGGTATTACCGACGCCCGCCTCAAGATCCTCGATCTCGAGCTTACGAACGTCCCGGTCGCAGGCGACGTGGGCGCGGCGCTCGGGATAGCGAGTGGAGATGCCACCACGTTCGACCGGCCGTTCGCTTCGATTGCCCTGGATGGGGTGCGGGTGGGAGATCAGCGATTCGCGGCGGAGTCGGTGACCTCCGACGATGCCGATGCATCGAGGAGGGTAGACGTTCCGTTCGGAGCCGCCGGCGTCGACGGGACGCTGACGATCGCCGAGTTGGCGGCGTCGGCGACCAAGGACTCGGCCTCCAGCACGCTCGGCGGGCTGAAAGGCAGCGTGACCTTCGATGCGCTCGGACTCACGTCGAAGTTCGGAGGCCAGGGAATCAACTCGAATGCGACCTCCAAGATGTCGACGAGCGAAGTCGGTGTCGACATCGGTCCGGTTGGTCTTCAATTGGGTGATTTGCTACCCGAGGAGCTACTCGAAGCCCTTCCGTTCAGCAAGATCGTTGCGCTCGCAGGTGAGCTCGATCTGGATGTGGTCGGCGCGCTGAGAGATGCTCGTGCGTTGCTGAGACAAATCAACGCTCTTGTCGACGACATCCAAGCGACGATCGACGAGCTTGCCGACGCCGAGGAGGCACTCGATGCGTTGATCTCCGGCAACTCGGAGATCGCGGCGCTGCAGGATCAAGTCGACGCGGCCGCCGCCGATGTGGCAGCGGCGACGGCCCGGCTGCAAGAAGAGCAGGCGACGCTAAACGATTTGAAGGCACAGAAGAATGCGCTCGAGGCGCAACTTGCCGCGTGCACGGTCGGGTGCGACGTGCTCCAGGCAGACCTGGACGCTCTAAACGCATCGATCGATGCCCAGGAGGCAGAGGTGGCGGCGGCCGAGCAGCAAGTTGCTACGGCAACGACGGAGCTGCAGGACGCCCAGGGGGCGCTCGACGCTGCGATCGCGGCAGCAGGCGGTGCCCTGCAGCAAGCCGGCGCGGCAGTGGACCAGCTCCAAGCAGAGCTCGAGAACCTGCTCGATGAGTTGGAGGGTCTGCTCGCCGACCTGCCCGACCTGAACGCCCTCATCCAGGGTGCGATCGATGCACTCCAGGGTGCTCCGCTCGTCTCGGTCCGCCGCCTCAGCCTCTCGGTCGACACCCTTGCCGACGCGTCGCAGGGCGTGGGAGACGCTGCATGTTCCGCCGGGGGTGTGAGCGTGCTCGGCACGCAGCTGGGAGCGATGTCGTGTTCGGCACTGACGGACGAGTTCGACGAGCTCGAAAGCGGCATTTACGCCTTGCTGAGTGACCTCCCGGTCGCGGGTTCGTTGCCGCAGCCGAACGTGGGCGGGCTCTCGATGTCGGAGAGCGGATCGACGCGGCCCGACGCCAACGGACGCACGGCATCGGCTGCATCGATCACCGCGCTGCGACTCGGCGTGCCGTCGGTTGCGCTCGACGCGGTCGTGGACGGCCTCGTTGCGGACCTGACGCAGCAGCTCGAGGACCTCACCGGCTCCACCCCGCTGTCGCCGGCCCTCGATGAGCTCGTCGCGTCGATTCTCCAAGAGCTGGGTTCGCTCCCGACGGGCGCCCTTCTCGAAGGCCTCCGAACCGTAGGCATCGATGCCGCGGTGGGAGGAATTCAGTCGACGTCGGAGTTCCTTGCGGTCCCCGCAGCCACTCGAGAAGACGACCCGGCGGGGACGTCGGCGGGCGACCCGAACACATCGTCGGGTCCGCAGCAGCGGGCACCGCTTCCGTTTACCGGCGCCGGACACCTCGCGGCGTTCGTGGCGCTGGCGCTCCTCGCGATGGTTGCGGGAGTCGGGCTGCGGCTGGTCCCGCAGATGACGGGCGCGGTGCGCTCGCAGGTGCGCGGTTCGTAGTTCTCAAGTAGCGATCTCGTCCGGCGCGCCGCCATGGGCGCGCCGGACGTCGCGTTAGGAGCCAAATCGCCCTCGCTGCGAAAGCTGCGGATGATGCGAAAAGGCCGGGTCCGGCTCGAGGGCGGCCGCGGTAGCTTGTCGGCGTGGCCGACTTTGGCGGAGTGGATCCGAACGAATACGACCGGTTCGTCTTGCGTCAGAAGTGGCATCTCGTTCTGAACGAGTACGAGTTTTCACTTCCGGATGTGACCGGCGGGCCGGCGCAGCCTTTTTGCTACGTTCGGCAGAAGATGTTCAAGTTCAAAGAAGACGTGCGCTTCTATAGTGATTCGAACCTGTCCCTGGAAACGATGCGAATCAAGGCGCGCCGGCGATTCGACCCCCGTGCCCGCTATGATGTTGTGGCCTCGGACGGCAGCAAGATTGGTGAGGTGCAAAAGGTCTTCGGGGCCAGTCTGCTCCGCTCGACATACCGGCTCTACAACGCGGCCGGTGCGGAGGTTGCGACCGCAAGCGAGCGCAACGTGATCGTTGCTTTGATCCGGCGTGTCGTCGGTCTCGTTCCTTACATCGAACATGTAGCTGCTTGGTTGCCGATCCCATACGACTTCGTTTTCGAGCGGGACGGGATTCAGCTGGGCAGTCATCGCCGCCGGCTGTGGAAGGTTCGCGACGTCTACACGATCGATCTGAGCGGTGATCCCGGCCGGATTCTCGATCGGCGCCTCGTCCTCGCCACCGCCGTTGCGATGGACGCGTTTCAGGCGCGGTAAGCGCCCGCTTGACGGAAGGTGCTCCTCCGTAAGTTGCGCGACGATGAAGGATGACCTCCGGAGGCGTTCATTTTCAGCCCTCGCTGTTCGACTCGGGAACGATCGGTTTCGACCGCACGTTCGCGGCCATCCAACGGATTTTTCTCGATTCAGCATCGTGGATCGATTTTCAGCCCGCGTGGGTGGCCGGGTCGGATGACCTCTTCACCGAGCTCGTGAAAGGAAGACGCTGGTCTCAACGACGGCGTCGCATGTACGACAAGAAGGTGACGGAACCGCGCCTCGTGTCGCCGTGGTTTCTCGGGTCGGGTGAAGCCCTCGAGCCCCCCATCCTCGAGGACATGAGAGTGGTCCTGTCGGAGCGGTACGGGGTGCGATTCGACTCCGTGGGTTTCAACCTCTATCGGGATGGGCGCGACAGCGTTGCGTGGCACGGGGACCGCATCGACAAAGAAATCTCCGAACCCATCGTCGTGCTGGTCTCGCTCGGCGAGCCGAGGCGATTTCTGCTCCGGCCGGCCGCAGGAGGCAGATCGCGCTCGTTCATGCTCGGCCGCGGCGACCTCTTCGTGACCGGGGGGCGGACCCAACGGGAGTGGCAGCACGCGGTACCGAAGGTGCCGGTGGCGGGACCCCGCATCAGCCTCGCGTTCCGGCACGGGATGAGCCCCGCTGCGTACGCGCACAAAGAAACGGTTCCGGAGAACTGATCGCCGCTACGGACCATTGTGTGCAAAAAGTCACATTCCAGAGTGCCTTAGTGCGTGGAGTGAAACCTCCCTGCGCCGGATGCTGTGTCTCGTCGGGGGTTCTCGTCGGGAGAGCCGGACTAGGAGGGAGAGGGAGATGCGACACAGCATGAAGAAGAGGGGCACGATGGTGGCGGCGGTCGCTCTCGTGGCCGCATTCGTTCCGGCCGCCGGCAATGCGACCGGTTGTGAGGATTCGCCCGTCGTCGACTCGCTGCAGATGACGGTCGTGTCGAAAGATCTTGCGGCGTCGCCGGGAGATACGGTCAGGCTCCTGGTCACCGTCACTCGCGGTCTCGAGGGCGAAGGCTCGCCCCAGGTGCCCGCAAGCGGGGTCGATTCGATCGTCGTGTTGAACCCGACGTGGCCGTACATGGCGGGACAGGCGACCACGAAGACCGATGGGACGGCACTCGTGAAGATCACGGTCCCCAAGGATGCTCCTCGCGGGTGGCTAAGCGGCTACGGAGTCGCCGAGGCGGAGCATGCGCCGCGGATCTGTGGTGAGACCGCAACCGAGCGGGGCGACTGGGCGGGCAAGCGCATCGTGAGAATTCACCGCTAAACAAGGCCCGACGCGTCTCGGGGGGTCCCGCGGGGGGCCCCTCGTTTCGCGTCCTCTTTTCCGCGCGCGGCACCACGAGTGGCGCCAAAGTCCAAAGCTAGGTCCGCGACGCTTGGTTCCTGCTGGCGAGGATTGCTCCTGCGATGACGAGCGCGGTTCCGGCTAGCGACATCGTCGAAACATCCTCGTTGCGGAACATGACTCCGAGGACGATTGCCACTACCGGAACGAAGTAGATGGTTACCGACCCGCGCGCCGCTCCCACACGTCCGACGAGGGTCGTCATCCACACGAACGCAAGGCCGGTTCCGAGGACGCCGAGTGGGATGATCGCGACCAGGCTCGTCCAGTTGAACGACGAATGTGTTGCACCGACGATCCCCGGCACGGCGGTGAGAACCAACGCCGCTACCTGAGCTCGTAGAAGCACGGGAAGTGATCCATACCGCTGCTGGAGGGGCACGGCGATATTGATTGCAATCCCGTAGAAGATGCTCGCGAGCAGCACCAGCGCGACGCCGAGCGCAGTGGAATTAGACGTTTGCAGCGCCGGTCGACTGACAATGACGACGCCGAGAAATCCCACCGCGATGCCGACAATAGTCTTGACCGGTGGCGGCCGACGGAGGATTGCCGCCGCCACCAACCCGGCGAAGATGGGGACGGATCCGTTGATCATTCCGGCCAACGACGAATCGATCCATTGCTGAGCGATTGCGAATAGAAGGAATGGCGCCGCCATCCATAGGAAGCCGAGGAGCGCGACCGCGGGGAGATCATCCCGGTCGACCTTTGCTCGCGCCCTGCGAAAGAACGCAAGCGCCGAGGCCCCCAACGCGAGGCGCAGTAGCGTGATGAACGCGGGTGCGAACGATTCGAGAGCAAGTTCGATCCACAGGAAGGACGAACCCCACGTTGCCGCGGTTGCCGCCAGGAGCAGCCAGTCGGTTGACGAGAACGCGTCGAGAGAAAGGGGTCGCGCCGCCGGCGACTCGGCGCGAGTTCGCTCTGATTGGTGGGTCACCCGGCGAGTCTACGAGAGCGTTATGCCCGCTCGAAATAGCCGTCGGGTTACGTCGTCGACGACGCGGTATCCGAATACGTGGTGTCGGCCGTTCGACGGCCGACGAACGGGCGCCTCATGCTTTCGGTACCGACGACGAGACGATTGTTCGTCCCGAGATAGAGAACCTCGATGTTCTCGCCCCGATCTGAATAGCTCTGGCAGATCGCGGCGAGCGCACCGGGCTCGTCTTCGGCTTCGATGATGTCGACCTCGTGCACGTCGAGGATTTCGCATCCGGCAGCTTCGAGTGCTCGGGTAGCGGCAACCGGATCGTCGACCTGGAAGTGGATGTAGCCCCACCGCTCTCCCGGTCGGATGTCGGCGCCGATCCCGCCGATGTTGATGCCTTCGTCGGCGATAGCCTGCGCTGCTCTGGCCACCGCTCCCGGTGAGTTGGCGACGGTAAATCGGATGTCGCTCGCCATGGGAGACCTCCTTTCGCCCCCATGCTCCTGGAAACGAGGCAATCCCGCAAGGGCCGGCGCGAGCTCGACGCTGTGATGGCGTCCGGGGTTTTCGGCCTTCCAGCACGAGCGTTGCAGTGGCGCAAGCTACCAATCTAGCGACCGGCGGGTATGAGGCGCCCTTCAAGCTCGCGGCTGAGTTTGTCGATTTCGCGAACGGCAGCGCAGTCGGGCGCGTGATCGAGGACGCAGCGTCCGGCCCTCTCGGCGCGCCGAACATCGGGATCCTCGCGGATCCTCGCGATGATTTCGATATCTTCCGCTGCTGCGAACGCGTCTATGTCTTCGTCATCCGAATCGACGCGATTGGCGATGAGGGCGACCCGAGGGATCGACAATTGAGCGGCAAGTGCATGCGTACGAGTGGCGGTAACTAGTGATTTGACATAGGGCTCGACGACTATCAAGAGCATGTCCACGTGGCGGAGCGTCCCGCCGGCCCACGAAAGATGCTCGAGGCCCGCCTCCATATCGGCGATGACGACGACCTCGCCGAGATCATTCTCTGCTGTGTGGATCAAGTCACGGACCGTGACGTGGCCGCTTCCAGTTCAGCCGGCGCCGGCGCGCTCCACTTGTGCGGCCAGCAAAAGCGTGACGTCGTCGGGCCCGGCGAACCCGTAGTCCCTTATGAGCTGCGGCGCGGGGACGCCTCGCGGGAAGGTCATCTTGCCGCCGGACTGATCGAGGAAGGGGCGCATGTCCGCGGCCAGGTGTGGAGGAACGCCCGCACTGAGGGCGAGGTTGGGATCGGAGTCGCAGTCGATCGCCAGAACGAAATGCCCCCGGCGGGCCATGATCCGCGCCAGGTTTGCCGCGATCATCGACTTTCCCACGCCGCCTTTGCCGGCGATTCCAATTCGCATCGAGCCATTATCGCTTGTGGTCGTCAAGACGTTACGGACCACAAGCGGTTGCGAATCGGCGAACAGAACTCATCCTCTACGACCTTTCCATCAAGCGTTGAAAACGTCCCGTCGGATTCCACGAGATGCGTTCCGGCAGCCCATCCCGTACGCGAACCGTGAGGAGCAGTGAAGTCACACACGGTCGTCCCGCAGCGGACGCACGTCTGCCGGTCGGCTTGCGGCATCCCCGCCTCGTGCACGAGGCGGTTTGGAGCCGGCCGTTCCGCGTTTATGCGGGAAATGTCGGCTGTCGGCGACGGTGCCACGCCCAATTCGGAGAGGAAGCTTCGGGACAGCGGCAGCAGGCTCGCGGCGAACGCGAGCACCGCGAGGATGAGGGCGATGACGGCGAGCGACCCGAGCCCCGTATTGAGGCCGTAGTAGAAGGTGGCGCCGGCGACAACCGCGATCATCCACAGAATCGTCATCCACAGAATCGTGATCAACCTGGGCATTCGCACCTCATTGTGCCGGGCCTTGTACTCACTACCGCGAACCTTTGCGGCGACGGGTTCCATCAATGCCTTCGGAAGGGGCAGGCGAGGGCGACGCGGGGGGAGGTGACGATGTTGCAGCCGGTTCGGGCGACGGCGTCGTCGTAGTGAGGGGAGCGGGAACGAACACGCCGGTGCCGGGCTCCTCGACGATCGGCGGAGGCGGCGGAGGCGTCGGTTCGTACGGCCCGAACGGAACGACCGGGACGCCGGCAAGCGCTTTTTTCATGAAGTCCCGCCAGATGAGCGTCGGGATCGACCCGCCGAACACCTGTGGAAAGCCGCCGACGTTGAGCATCGGGATCTGCGCATTCGGATAGCCGACCCACACGCATGCTGCGAGTTGAGGAACGTAGCCGCAGAACCAGGCATCGCGATAGTCCTGGGCGGTACCCGTCTTGCCGGCCGCCGGCCTCCCTATTTTGGCCGCGGTGCCGGTGCCGTCGGTGACCACCCGCTGAAGCGCTTGCGTCACGAGGTCCGCGTCCTCGACCGACAACGCTCGTCGAGACCGCTGTTGTTCGACGACAGGATCTCCCAATGATGAGGTCACCAGTGAGAACGCACGAGCGGGATGATGAACTCCGCGGGCGGCGAGCGTGGCAAACGCGGACGTCATTTCCAAGGGCGTCACCGATTGCGAGCCGAGAGTGATCGAGCACACCGGCTCGAGCTTCGATTCGATGCCCATCTTTTGCGCCATCTCGGCGACCGCAGGAGGACCCACGCGCACCACCAACTGAGCAAAAATCGTATTGACGGAGCGCGCGGTGGCATCGAGCAGCGTCATCGTGCCTGCCGTTGCGTCGCCGTAGTTACCTACCTCCCACGGGCGGCCGTCGAGCGTCGCACAGCGGGGGTCGCCGATCACCATCACGCCGGGCCCGTTCCATACGGATCCCAAAGGTATGTCTTGCCTTATCGCCTCGGCCAAGGTGAAGACCTTGAACGAGCTCCCGGTTTGGCGGTGGCCTTGAGTAGCGAGGTTGAACTGTGACCTGTCGAAGGATCTCCCGCCGTACATCGCCCGAATCGCTCCCGTGGAGGGATCGATGGCAACGAGAGCGGCTTCCGGATCGCCGCGCCCAAGATGTGCCCGCACCGCCTTATCGGCGGCCCGCTGCATCTCGAGGTCGAGCGTGGTCGACACGCGCAGCCCTCCGCCAAACGTCCGCTTCGTTCCCAGCTCGTCCTGAAGGATCGCCTTCACGTGTGCGACGAAATGGCGGGTTCTATCCGGAGGGACCTTCGCAGGTGCAATCGTCCGTATCGGCCGGGTCTTGGCTTGAGCCGCCTCGGTTCGACTGATCTGGCCGAGCTCGACCATGCGATCGAGCACGATATCGCGCCGCTCCCGTGCTTTCTCAGGATGGTCGACCGGGTCGAACAGCTCCGGAGCCGGGATCAGTCCGACCAGCGTGGCGGACTGGCTCAGATCTAGCTCGGATGCATGGATGCCGAAGTACGTGCGCGCCGCGGCCTCGATGCCGTAGGCACCCTCGCCGAAATAGACATCGTTCAAATACGCGGTGAGGATGTCCTCTTTGGAATAAACGCGCGACAGCTTCTGAGCGAGTATGGCCTCCCGTGCCTTGCGCGCGAGGCTCAAGTCGGCCCCGGTAATGCGGTTCTTTACGAACTGTTGCGTGATGGTCGACCCGCCCTGCTCGAGCCTGCGAGATTGCAGGTTGATCATTAGGGCCCGCATGATGCCGGGGACGCTGACCCCGCCCTCTCGATAGAAATCTTTGTCCTCGGCCGCAATGACTGCGGACGTGAGATGACGGGGAACCGACGCAAGCGAGATCTCCGTGCGGTCGATCTCGGTATGGAATTTCGCGAGCAGCGCCCCGTCGTCGGCATAGACGAAAGTCGTCTGGGGCAGGTCGGGGATCCTTGGGATCGGCGTGTGGTCGTAGAGGTAGACGTAGCTAAAGGTGCCGACCTGGAAGATCAGCACGAGTGCACAAAAGAGCACGAGCGGCAGCCACACCCGCGCCCGCACCCGCTTCACGCCGCACGCTCTCCGCAGAAGCGCTCACCCGGGCGGAGTCTGAAGTTCCACAACACGGCTCGACCTTTCGTCGTCGACGTTGCCCGGCGACGCCGGGTGTAGTCATTCTGCCGTATCGCCGGAGCGGGCATCCAAGGCGAAGCCGGTACCGGCACGGCAGGCGGTCGCGGGCGCCGGCATTTCCTCGAGCCCCGGGCGTTTTTCCGGGCCGATCGTCGATGATGTGGTCATGAGCGCAGTCGCGGTGGTCGGATTGGGTGCGATGGGCAGCCGGATCGCGCATCGCCTCATAGACGCGGGCCACGAGGTGTGGGTATGGAACCGAACGCTCGCCAAGGCCGAGCCACTCGTCGCTCTGGGGGCTTCGGCGTGCGACACGCCGGCGGAGGCTGCATCCGCGGCCGAGGCGGTGCTCACGATGGTGTCGGACCCTCAGGCGCTGCGCGACGTCACCGAGGGAGCGGCCGGGGTCATTGCCGGACTACATCCATCGACGGTCGTGATCGAAATGTCGACGGTCGGGCCGGCCGCGATCGCCCGCCTGAAGTCGGTCATGCCCGAGGGGGCATCGCTGATGGATTGCCCCGTGCTCGGCAGTATCGGAGAAGCCGAGAACGGCACGCTCAAGGTATTCGTCGGCGGCACCGCCGATCTCTTTGCGCGCTGGCGCCCGCTTCTCTCGGCAGTCGGCTCGCCGATTCACGTTGGTTCCCTCGGCTCCGGGGCGGCCGCGAAATTGGTTGCAAACCTGACGCTGTTTGGAGTTCTCGGAATTCTCGGCGAGGCTCTCGCGCTTGCGGACGGTCTCGGGCTCGCGCGCGCCGCCGCGTTCGAAGTCCTCGCCGTGACGCCGATCGCCGGGCAAAGCGAGCGACGCAAAGCGGCCGTCGAAACGGGCGAGTACCCGAAGCGTTTCGCTCTTTCTCTGGCGAGAAAGGACGCCGAACTCGTAGCCGATGCGGCTGCGGCCGCAGGTGTCGATCTACGCCTTGCTCTCGCCGCGCGCGACCGGATCGTCGAAGCCGAGGAGAATGGGTGGGGAGAGCGGGATTATTCGGCCGTGCTCGCGCACATCCTCAGATCGGGGGGAGATACCGACGCCAGCTGAAGGCTCGACGTGCGGCGGTCAGCGATGCTCCGGATTGGGGTAGTCCCACCGGCAGCCGGCGTCCCACTCCGAACGCTGATTGCCGTAAGCAGGAAATCCCCCGCGGTCCTTGAGAAGGCGCGCCGCATGCATCAGATTCCACGTCATAAACGTCGTGTTGCGGTTCGTGAAGTCGTTGTCCAGCCCGGCGCCGTCGTCCCCATACGACGGACCCGGCCCGGCCTCACCGATCCAGCCGGCGTCGGCTTGAGGGGGGATGACATATCCGAGGTGCTGGAGCGCATACAAGATGCTCATCGAGCAATGTTTGATGCCGTCTTCGTTGCCGGTGATAAGGCATCCTGCGACGCGCCCGTAGTAGGCGTACTGCCCGTCGTCGTTTAGAAGACTCGAGCTTCCATAGAGCCGTTCTATGACGTGCGTGCAAACCGACGACTTCTCGCCGAGCCAGATCGGTGACCCAAGCACCAGGATGTCGGCGGCAACAACCTTCTCGAACACGCTCGGCCACGCGTCGCGCGGCCACCCATGCTCGGTCATGTCCGGCCACACGCCGACGGCCAGGTCGAGGTCGATCGCCCGCAGAACCTCCACTTCGACCCCACGTTGCTCCATGATCGCGATCGACCGGTTCATGAGTATTTGCGTATGCGAGGGTTCGGGGGATCGCTTGAGCGTGCAGTTGATGAAAAGAGCTTTTAGGTCGCTCATGTCGGGGACCGCGGGATCATCCGTGGCCGGCCGGTTCACCATCGTTTTCCTCCGTTCTCGTGAGCTGCTTGACTCACCGATGGTCGAGTGCGGAATGGAGGGCCGGGTTCTTGAGCCAGACCGAGATGTGCGCAGGCTGCATCGTTTGTTGTGCGACCCGCAGCAGCTCTGCCTCCATGCTGGTGAGGTCGACCTCACCCTTCAGCGTCAGCGCGAAAGACTCGAGGATGGCGCGCGCGTCGTAGCGTCGCCGGTAGAAGCGGCGGTCGATGAACGTCTGGATGTACCCGCGCGCCGGGCGAAACAAGCCGGCAACCGCAAGCGTGGACGCGGCGATGGCCAAATCGTTGTTTGCCTGAGCCGCAACGGAGCGCACGAGATCTCCCAGGAGGATTACTCCGCCGACGTAGACGACGGTCAGTACCGCAGTCAACGCCGTGTAAACGAGCGTTCGGTTGATGATGAGGTCGAGGTCGTACAGGCGGTACTTCAAAATGGCCACACCCAAGGAAACGGGGATGGCGATCGTCAGTGCCGTGAGCACTGCGTTGATGATCGGCACGAGCAAGGTTCCGCGCACACCCTCGACGTTCAAGAGGTTCGCCCCGATCATGCTGAGGATGGTCGTTACGACGGCGGTATAGGCCACCACCTTCAGCTGTTGGCGGCGAACTCCGGTGGCGCGGAAGGTGCGGGGCACGAGTGACGCGATCGCGAGGAACATGGCTCCGAACAAGCCGAACAGCCCCGCCACGTTGACGACGCTCAGGATCGCGGTTGTGCCGGGGATGCCGAGAGGGTTATCGATGTCGGCCAGCGCGGGAGAGTCGCCGATCCTGAATAGGTCGGGCCGAACGATCTCCGACATCCACATGATTGCAGACGCGATGCCCATCACCGCAACGCTCCGTCCGAAGCGACCCGTGATCGTCCCGTCGGGAAACATCAGTGGAACGATGACGCCGAGAAGGGCCCAGGTAATGAACAGCCCCGGAAACGAAAGGAAGTATCCGAACGTCCCTCCCGGCACCGTGCCCGGTGCAACGACGAGAGCGTAAGCCGTCCATTGGTCGCCGGCGAGGGCGGCCGTTCCGGTAAAGCCTCCGGCGGCAAAGATCCAGCCGATGCGGTTGTCAGGCTGTTTGCGCGCCACGGCGACGCCGACCGCCCCCGCCGAGAGCATCAGGAGCGCCCACACCAAGCTCTCGTCAGGCGAGTTCCAGTTTCCATGAAAGCCTTCTCTGGCCTCGGTCGGAATACTGGTCACCTGCAAGATGTACGCCCCGACGAAGAGCAACGTCGACGCGACGAACAGTGCGGACGTGATGACGCGGTAGCGTCCCGGCGACACCTTCACCCCTGTGACTCCAATCGTCCTGTCGTTGGCAGGCACAAGGTTCTCCCACACGACGACCTCGACGCAAGGTCTGCCGGAGCGACTTGAAGCTCACGACCGCAGTATCCGAAGCCGGAAATCACGTGAGACGCGAGCCGGTTTTTCTACGATGGATGGATGAAATCGAGCATGTGGCTGGATTTCGCCGAGACCGCAAGCATCGTGGCCACGGCGGCGTGGGCCATATTCGTATACGCACGCTCGCGCCGGGGAGAGGTGCGTGTCGCGATCGAACACGCGGTGCGGCTGAAGAGGGACTTCTCCGCCGAGGTTGCCGTGCTCATCGTCGAGCTCACCATCAGGAACTCGAGCGACGTGCTGTGGCGCCGCGACAAGTCGCGAGTGACCCTTTTTGACGCCCGTCGTCTGGCTCCCAACGGGAGCATTCGGCTGATGCCTTTCGCCTACGACGATCCCTTTCTGCCCCTGTATGGGGCGGATGCCGAAGACCCCAACGAGCTTACGGCCGGACGTCCGTTTTCGTACTTCAAAGGACAAGAAGTGTCTCTCGAGCCGGGGGAGACGGTGACCGCCGAACTCGCTTTTCGCCTGAACAAAGAGAAGCTCGGGCTCATGGCGGTGAAGGTGTGGTTGGCCGGCTACCAGGGAAGGTGGTCGAGGACCATCTACGAATGGGCGACCTTCTTCTACGTGGATCCCGACGCACTGGAGGCGGCACCTCGGGCGGCGGTCGGCGCTACGATGGAAGCACGATGAAGCCGGGAAAGCCGACCGAGCAGCCGCGCCTCGACCTGCAGAAGCTGTGGGAGCGGCTGGACGAAGAACCACCCGGGCCGGTTCGCGAATACCCGGGTGAGGACGAAGTCGACAAACCGCGCCCGTAACCGCCGGCGCTGCCCCACCCGCCCCCGGGTGCCGTCGGCGCGCCGGTTATCTCTGTAGGTCTTTGAAGATCGGTGCCAGGCGGATCTCGAACGACGCCGCCTCGGCATCGACCCGTGCGTCCGTCCACAGCATTTCGTCGGGGTATGCGTCGATGGGCACGTCGCTCGAATCGATCCATCCCGCAACTGCGTCCGCCCATCTCTCCTCGAGCAGGGCCGTCCGGATCTCGTCGAGCTTCCCCGCCTGCTCCAACTCGGCGGGATCGCTCTGCGCAACCACGTGGAGGGCCAGAAGCCGTCCCAGGACCTCCTCGGATTCGGCCACCGCGACCGACGGCGGATCGCTTCTGATGATTGCGACGGCGACGCGCCCCGGCCACCCGGCCCGGAGTACCGTCATGCGGTGCCGGTCGTGTCCCGGGGCGACGGCGCGCCGTCGGCGTACCCCCGCAGACGTTCTTGCCCGTCGGGAGACAGCAGTTCGATGACGTCGTGCACCGGTTTTCCACTGCCCAGCAGCAGTTGGAGGGCGATGTCGCCCGAGCTTCCCGGTTCGGGCGCGTTGGTCGTCAGCAGAACCAGGGGTATCGCAGGATGGGTCTCGTGCAACACCGCCGCCTTGCCCAGGGCCTTCCATAACGTGTCGGTGCGCCGGAGCCCCGGTCGACTGCCGGAAGAGAAAGCCCCCGACACGTCGAAGAACCATGGGCGCCCGAGTGCGTCGACGGCGCGGAAGTTGACTTCGACCCCTTCGGCCAAACGGACGCTCTTGGTGATCTCGACGAATCCGCATGCATCGAGCAGTTTCTCGGCGACCTCACGTGCCGCCTTCCCCTCACGGACGGAGCGCGCTTGGAAATCTTCCCCCTGCGGTGCGGATTGCGACACCGCCGGCACCTCGACGCGCAGGGGAGGTCTGGGGTCTTTCGCCTCGTCGACGAGGCGAGCCCGCTCCTCGTCGAGGCGCGCCAGAGCCGTCTTTGTATATCCCGAGTCGGTCTCGTAGCCGGCGAAGTGCCTGTCGGTTCTGACTGCGGCGACCGCGGTCGTGCCCGAGCCCATGAACGGATCGAGTATCAGGTCGCCCCGGTAGGTGTACAGGTGAATGAGACGCTCCGGAAGCTGTACCGGGAAGGGGGCCGGATGACCGACTCGGGTGGCGCTCTCGGGTGGCATCTCCCACACATCCGTGGTGGCTTCCATGAACTCTTCTTTGAAGATCGAGGTCTCCGAGGGAAGACCTTTGTCGTAACGCTGTTTGGCGGTGAGCGCACGATCGAACCTGCCCTTGCTTGCGATGATGACCCGCTCGGTCAAATCGCGGAGAACCGGGTTGGCCGGGCGCTGGAACGATCCCCACGCGCACGATCCACTCGCACCCCTCGCCTTCTGCCAGATGACTTCTCCGCGCAGCAAGAGATGAAGCCGGTTCTGGAGAATGTCGATGACGTCCGACGATAGCGACCGGTAGGGACGCCGCCCCAAGTTGGCCACGTTAACGGCGATGCGTCCCCCCGGCTCGAGCTTCCTCACGCACTCGGCGAAGACGTCTTCGAGCATCGACAGATAGTCGAGGTAGTCCCTCGGGACGAGGCCCGAACCCAGCGCCTCTTCGTATTCCTTGCCGGCGAAGTACGGCGGTGAGGTGACGACGAGCGCTACCGACGACGCCTCCACCTCGTCCATGAAGCGGGCGTCCTTGCAGAAGATCTGGTCGATGTCCTTCCGCGGGTGAACGAATGAATCCTCGGACACGACCGGAGACGAGAAACGCGCATAGAAGGCGGCGGAATCATGGCTCTCGCGCCGGGACACGCCGAAGTTGGAAGTGGAGGTCCCTTTCCTTTGCGTCTCCTGGGGCTCGGTCACCGGTGGCTTCCTTCCTTGCGAACGTTCTCGGTCGAGAGCGTACTCTCCGCCTCCGACAGAAACGCGGCGCTCAGCCGGGCTTGGTCGCGGCTCTCTAACCGTCGGCGGCAACCACCGGCAGGCCGGCGTCCTTCCACGCGCTCACCCCGCCGACGACGTCGGTTGCCGCCGAGAACCCGATGTCCTGGAGCCTCTTCGCGGCGAGACTGGATGAGTACCCTTCCGCGCAGATGAGGATGATCGGCTCCGTCACCTCTCCGATTGCAGGGTCGCGGTGGGGCGAAGCGGGATCGACTCGCCACTCCAGCACGCTCAGCGGGATGTTGATCGTTCCCGGGATCGCCCCCGTTTGTGTTCGTTGCTCGTCGGAGCGCGTGTCTACGACCACGGTCCCGTTCTGCATCTGTTCGTAGGCGTCGACGGGGTCGAGGCGGTGAAGCGACGCCCGTGCCTCCGCCAAGAGATCGTCGATGCTCTTTCGCATATTGGCCACGAATCTATGAACGCAGACGTCGCGCGCGGAGTCAAGAGAGATAGACGCTACACGGGCTGAACTTGGGCGCCGATCTCGGGTGCCGGTTTCTGGGCCCGGGTGCGGGCGGTGAGGTGGTCGACGATGCGCTTGGCGTCGCGTGGGACCCCCGTGATCGTCTCCGACGTCATCGAATAGAGGAAGTGAAGGCCGACGAAGTACAGGCCCGGTTCCTCCGCGACGACTCCACGATCGTGCGCCGGTTCGCCGCGGTCGCCGAGGATGGGCAGGTCGATCCACGAGAAGCCGGGCCGAAAACCCGTGCACCAGACCACGCTGGCGACATCGACGACGCGATCGTCCTCCAGGAGGGGCAAGCCGCCACGCGTTCCCACCACGCGCGGGACCCGTTGCACGCCGGCCGCGATCAAGTCCTTCGGCTTTACCCGGACGAGAGGCGCGGCGGTCGTCATCAGTTTGGGGCGGACCTTCCGCCCGATCGGCGTTCTCACGCTCAAAACATGGTGGCCCACGAATCGCACGATGCGCGTAAGAAGGTGACGTGCAATAAAGCGTTCGATACGAAAAGGGATGTGTGCGGATTCCTGGCCTGCCATCCACGTCTCATGGTGCCGTACGACCTCCATCGCGATGTCGGCCCCGGAGTTGCCGGCGCCCACGATGAGAACGGGTCCGTCGGCGAGTTGCGAGACATTGCGGTAGTCCTTCGAGTGCAGCTGAACGATGCGCGGGTTTAACTCCACGGCGAAGGACGGGATACGAGGAACCTGGGAGTTCCCCATCGCGACCACCACGTTGTCGGCGTGGATGGTGAGGTTCCCTGCCGATACAGCGAAACCGTCGCCGTGTCTCGCAAGACCGTCGACCCTGATGTTCCTTCGAACCGGCAGCTCGAAGTGCGAGGCGTAGCGCTCGAGGTAGTCCGCCATCTCGTCCTTGGTCACGAAGGTAGCGCCGCGGGCGGGGAACCGCATTCCGGGGAGCCCGTTGATGCGCGCGGGGGTGAACAGGAGCAGGGAGTCCCACCGGTTGCGCCACGAGTCGCCGGTCCGGCTGTTGGCGTCCAGGATGACGAATTGCCGTCCTGCCCGGGCCAGGTAGTAGCCCACCGACAGCCCTGCCTGGCCGCCCCCGATGACCACGGTCTCGATGGATTCGGGCTCGCTGTCTTCCGTCCGTCGTTCTGCCACGCCGTTCTGCTCGCTCACGGTTCGCCTCCGTCTGGTCGCTCGGAACTCTCGAGTCGACGCTACGAAGGCGGCCGCGGCCGCCGCATCGTGCAAACACACCAAAACGAGTGCGACGAACGTGGGTAATTCTGTGTAGAGCGTCAGACGAGGTCGTGCTCGTAGGCGTAGGCGGTGGCCGCCGCCCGGGACGAGACGCCGAGCTTGAGGAAGATATTGCTCACATGGCGCGCCACCGTCTTGTCGCTGATCACGAGAGCGGATGCGATCTCGCGGTTGGTCTTGCCGGTCGCGACCAGCTCCAGCACCTCCACCTCGCGGCCGGTGAGCCCGGCCGCCGAACCTGGCGGCACCGGAGGACCGAGGTCGCCCACGCGATTGAGATCGGGCACCGCTCCGAGTTGCTCGAAAGTCCGTCGCGCCCCGGCGAGCTCCATCTGCGCGGTGTCCTCGTCTCCGAGCGCTCTGCAGGCGAGTCCGATGAGGACCCTCGTCCGGGCGGCCTCATACGGCGCGCCGAGCTCTTGCCATACCGCGCATGCATCGCGCAGCGCACCGAGCGCGCTGCGGGCGTCGCCGTCCGCCAGAAACACCGCACCTTTCGCGTCCGCCGCCACCGCGCTGAGAAAGGGCGCGTGGAAGTGGGCTGCGATCACCGCGAGCTCGTCAGCCGACGCGCGTGCCGCGGTGGCGTCGTTTGCCGCGAGCATGATTTCGACATGCGCGGACAGGATCTTCGATCGCATGACGCGGTTCCGCGCTTCGTCGACTTCCCGGCAGATTGCCGCCACCGCCGCATCCGTCTGCCCCTGGGCGAGCCGCAGCTTCGCCAGCCCCGGATGCGGCGACCGGCCCCACTGGCTTGCCTCGCGAAACGCGTTTTCCGCGTCGGCGAATTCACCTCGCAACCGGTGGAGTTCGCCCAGCTGATAGAACGCCATGCCGACCGCGACCCGCTCGGGAGAACTCAACAGACGGTCGCGCGCCCGTTCCGCCTCATCCCGTGCGTCGGACCACTCCCCCCGCAGCTGCAGGATCTCGGCCCGGTGCACGAGGCACTGTCCTCGATAGGGGACGAGGTCGGGCTGCGCCGCGCACCAGTGGCTGAGGGCGGCCGTCCACTCCTGAGCCCGCCGGAGATCGAACACGTCCTGGCACGCGGCGATGACGCCGCAGTAGACGAGGCCGACCACGATGGCCGATACCTCCCCGCCCGCGACCGCGACCATGACCTCGTCGTGGATCGCTATCCCTTCTCGGGGGTTATCCATTCTGATGAGCGCCTGACCCTGGCCGAACCCCGCGAGCGTCACGAGGTCTCGGTCGCCGAAGCGGCGCCCAATTTCGGCGGCACGTTCGAAGATGGCGTGGGCGGCGGCGGGATCGCCCCCGAACAGGCTGCGAACGCCGGACGGTATGAGGAGGTACCCGTGCTCCACGCAATCGTGCTCTTCGTCTTCGAGCGCGCGCTGAGCCCGTGCGAACCAGCCGCCCGCCTGCGCCATGTCGCCCTTGTTGATCAACTGAAAGCCCGCCCAGAACGCGCACCGCGCCGCAAACGGGGCATCCCCTCGGTTCAGACTTTCGTGATGTGCCCGCGTCAGGATTTCGACACTGTCTTCATCTCGGCCCATCAGATAAGCGGACATGGCGACCCGCATGAGATCTTCGGGCTCGAGCGGATGCCGACGATCCGCGGCGCGGAGCGCGGCGTACGCGTCGGCCCACGCCTGCCGCATGTAGTACTCGCGCCCTCGCTCCAGTTCGTCGGACGTCTCCACCCGAACCATTCTCTTGAGATTTGGTTTCTCGAACAAGAAGCGGCGACCTCGATGACCGGCTGCTGCCAAGACATATCGGCTGGCGTTCCGAGGTGAGAGGTACCGAATCGCTTCGCACCCCCCGGCCTCTGACGACGCGCGCGCTCCTCGTCGACCGTAACTTCGGGCCCTGGTTTTGGGGTGCCCTCGTTTCGAACAGCGGGACGTGGCTCTACAACGTCGTGGCCGCCGTGGTGATGTTCGAGCTAACCGGTTCTGCGCTGTTCGTCGGCTTCGTATCCGTGGCGCAATTCGCCGCTCTAGTGGTGATGTCACCGTGGGCCGGTGCACTGTCGGATCGGCACGATCGGCGCCGGGTCGCGCTCCTCGGTCAGTCGTTTGCGTTCGTTGCATCGGTTGCGGTGACGATCCCCGCGATCGCCCTCGGGGTCGAGTCGCTGGGGCCGTGGATGATTCTCGCCGCCACGCTGGCGATAGGCCTCGGCAGAGGCTTTGCCGAGCCGGCAATGGCGAGCCTGATCCCGGCCCTCGTCGACGAGCGCGACCTCGAAAGCGCGGTGTCGCTCAACTCCCTCACCTATAGCGGGGGCCGCGCCCTAGGGCCGATCGGAGCCGGTGTGCTTCTCGTGGCGCTCGGGCCCGGGGTCGCCTTCGCCGTCAACGCGGTTACCTTTCTCGCGCACATCGCGGCGCTTGCGACCGTCAGACTCAAGCCGCAGGAGGCTCCCTCGGGTGATCGTTCCGTGCGAGCCGCGCTCCGCCACGTGCGTGACGATCGCCCGCTGTTCGTGCTGCTCGGAGGAATCGCCACCGTCGGCTTCGCGAGCGATCCCGTGATCACGCTGGCGCCGTCGCTCGCCCGCCTGCTCGGGGGAGGCGACGGTCTCGTCGCCGCATTTGTCAGCACGTTCGGGATGTCGGCGGTCGTTGGCGGACTGGTCTCGGGAGGAGTTCAGCGCAGGCTCGGAAGCCTTCGGGTGGCGAAAACCGGCATGGTCACGATGGCTGCCGGCCTCTTGGTGGCGGCGTCGGCACCACTGGCGTGGGCCGCGCTGGCGGGATTCGCGATCACCGGGCTCGGGTTCGTCCTGGGCCTCACCAGCTTCACCTCGTTGCTCCAACGACGGGTGCCGGAGGCTCTGCGGGGCCGGATCATGGCGCTGTGGATGGTTGCGTTCCTCGGAAACCGCCCGGTGGCGGCATTGCTCCACGGCGGGGCCGCAGACGTGATCGGCCCGCGCCTCGCGGTGGGTCTTGCGATCGCAGCCGCCCTTATCGGAGCGCGGCTTGCGAGACGGCCGGATGAGGATTGAGAGTCCGGTAGACGACAGTTGGAAAGTTAGCGCTGCCGGACGCGCGGCCGCCTGTTCGAATGCCGGTTGCGTTGTGGTGCCGTGTTGCGGGGCGGTGACGACATCTTCAACCCCTCGGCCTCGAACTCGTGGGTGAGCTCGAGCCTGCGAGCAAGGGTGGAAACGTCGCTTCGATTGTCCGGAGCCACGAACGTGATGCCGGCGCCTATGCGTCCCGCGCGCGCGGTGCGGCCGACGCGGTGAACGTAGTCGGTGAAGTCGTGGGGCGGATCAAAGTTGATCACGTGCGAGATGTCGTCAACGTCGAGGCCCCGCGCGGCGACATCGGTTGCAATCAGCACGTCTACGTGACCGTCCGAGAAGCGATCGAGCGCCCGCTGGCGCTGGCCCTGGCTCTTGTTGCCGTGGATGGCAAGAGCATCGATGCCGTGGTGGCGGAGCTTCTTCACGAGCTTGTCGGCTCCGTGCTTGGTGCGCACGAACACGAGCGCAAGGTCGCGCTCTTGCCGCAACACGCGAACGAGGTTGTCGATCTTGTTCTCGGCCGTCACCGGGACGAATCGATGAGATGCCGCCGAGATCGCCGGCTTGTCCTCATGAACCTCGTGGCGAGCAGGGTTGTCGGTGTAGCTGTGGGCCAGCCTGCCGACGCGGCCGTCGAGGGTCGCCGAGAAGAACATCGTCTGGCGATCTTTCGGGATGCGTTCGACGATGCGATCGACCTGAGGCTGGAACCCCATGTCGAGCATGCGGTCGGCTTCGTCGAGAACGAGGATCGAGATTCTGTCGAGATGGATCATTTTCCGGTCGAGCAGATCCTGGAGCCGTCCCGGGGTGGCAACCACGACATGGGCTTTGCGGGCGCGTGCCGCCTGAGCGTCGAGGCCGACGCCGCCGTAGACGGTGGCGACGCGGAGGTTGCGGGACGCCGCGATGTCGCGAATCTCATCCGCTACCTGGACCGCAAGCTCACGGGTCGGAACCAGGATGAGGGCGCTCGGCCGCGCCATCGATGCGTCGAGACGCTCCACGACCGGAATTCCGAACGCAAGCGTCTTGCCCGAACCGGTTTTGGATTTAGCGAGGACGTCGCGTCCGCCGACGGCATCCGCCAGAACGAGGTTCTGGATCTTGAACGGCGCGCTGATGCCGCGCCGAGCCAGCGTACGGACGACGGGCGCGGACACGCCCAACTCTGGGAATGTGGACAACTTCTGCTCCTTCTGTTCGGTAGAACCGCTACCGGGAAACGGGAGACTCGACCATCCCGTGCATCCGGTGAAGGAGATCAGGAAAACCGACTCTCGCAGAGCCGTATGACCCTGCGTGCTGTATGAACCCTACAACACCAATTTGCGCGCCGGTATTTCCCGCCGGAACGCTAGATGTCGGCGGCTGCTAGAATCCCCGCTCCGGAGAAGCTTCGGCGACTACGAACAAAGGGGGCAGTCTCGTCTCGCGACGACTCGACCCGATCTCTGAAGCGCTTCGTTCACCAGGTGCGCAGCGTTGCCGTCGGTGACGAGACCGCGTTCGACCGAGGTGTGCTCACCGTCGGGCGCGCCGCTTCGACCCTGTTCGACTCTCCCGCGCTCGACGACGTTCGTTTGACGTGGGCCTCGCGCGGCGACCGGGTCCGGATAGTCAAGCTGCTCGATGCAGTGGAGCCGCGTTGTAAGGAAGGCGGCGGGATCTTTCCGGGATTCGTAGGACCGGCGGAGCAGCAGGGGGCGGGGGTGACGCACGTGCTGAGCGGCGCGGCGGTGGTGACCGCAGGCTATCTTCCACGGGCCCAGGAGGCAGTGGTCGACATGGCCGGTCCGGGGCAGCGCCTCTCCTTTCTCGGGGACACGCACAACCTCGTGGTCGAGTTCACGCCCGCCGACGGCGCCGATTGGGAGGATGTCGACGCGGCCCTGCGAGTCGGAGCGCTCAAGCTCGCGGAGCACCTCGCAGCGGCGGCGACGTCGGCGCCGCCCGATGCGGCCGAGGAGCTTCCCGCCCCCGGCGCGCCGGGGTCGTCGGGGCTGCCGCGAGTGGCCGCGGTCACCAATCTCCAGACGCAGGGGAAGTTCAAGGATGTGTTCGTCTACGGCGCCAGCTTCTCCGGGGAGGCGCCGCGCCTCATCGACCCCAACGAGCTGGAGGACGGTGCGGTCGTGAGCGGACAATACGGTCACCCCGCGCTCAAGAACCCGACCTACGTTCACCAGAACCACCCGGTTGCGGACGCGCTGCGCCGCCGGCACGGACGCGATCTGGACTTTGCCGGGTTGATCATCTGCCCCGAGCCCGTCGACCAAACCGGTAAGGAGCGGGCCGCGGCCGACGTCGCCGCCCTCTGCCGCGATGAAAGCTTCGACGCGGTCATCATCACCAAGGAGGGCGGAGGCAATGCCGATGCCGACGTGTCGCTCAAGATGGACGCGCTCGAACAAATTGGAATCACATCGATCGGACTGTTCGCGGAGATGGCCG